>Ga0209458_1000021_pt1 | contig 115849 bp, 115 predicted proteins | sample WorMetLIZAISLAND_FD_187411 | JGI IMG/M metagenome (GOLD analysis project Ga0209458, IMG submission 187411) | Marine gutless worms symbiont microbial communities from Max Planck institute for Marine Microbiology, Germany - Inanidrilus manae... ...
GACGAGACCCTGGTTTACTACGCCTTCCCAAACGAACACTGGCGCCGGATCAGGACCAACAACCCACTGGAGCGCATCATGCGCGAAATCCGACGGAGGACCCGTGTGGTCGGCGCCTTTCCAGATGGTCAATCGGCTCTCAACCTGGCCGCGGCCAGATTGAGGCACATCGCCGGCACCAAGTGGTCGAGCAAGCGCTATATGAATATGAACCTACTCAAACAGCACAAAATGAGTGCCTGACGGGACAGGCCGCCAACCCCAAAGTGCGAAAGAATCTAGACACTACCCACGGAGACTGTCCGCCTCGCTCCCAACTTCAGACGCACTCAAGCCCACCGTGACATGGGGGAAAATGCGCCACGTCTGGACGCACCGCGAGAATTCGAAGCTCAATGCGGCCCCTCACTCGACTGCTTCTCACGCCAGCCAGGAGCTCTTCAAATCTCGATTCGCGAAGACTGGAAACAGATCGCTCTTCAGCTGCGACAGACAGCGCTGACTATTGCGCGCTGCGTCGCATAGTTCCGACGCCAGAATGCTACCGAATTCAGGAATGTGCAGCTGTCCATTGTCAGCTGCAAGCTCATGGTAGGCCGCTCGCGCATCGGTTCAATCCTCCACGGTGTCTACTGGGTCGTGCTCGTGCGTTGGAGGCGAGGGGAACACCACAACACTCCCGGCCGCACCCTGGATCGCAACTCTGCAGCTCTTGGCGTACGCTTTGTTATTGATCTCACCAAGATATCTCGCCGGCGGAAAGAGATCGGGAGTTCGAACCAGGGCGATGCGGCTACGTGCAGCACCGGATTGACACTTCTCAGTAAAGAAGTCTGCCCGATCCTCTACGGCGGTTAGTCGGAATGCGTTGCCAAAGAGAACTCCCTGGGCGTAGTGATCAACGTCGTCTCGGGCGAAGTCCTCCTGCAGGTTTCGCTCAAGCTGGCTTAGCTTGTCGATGTTGATAGCCCGGTTGTCCTTGCCCTCAACTTCGCCCAAGAAGCGGCCCTCTTCGCTAACGAAGACCGCATCGAACTCTGACTCGCCTGCGGTGAGATTCTTGGTGGAGAAACCCATGAGCCTTAGCGCCTCGAGCACAGAGCCTTCGAGTTGTTTTCCTCGCTCGAAAAGTAAGCCGCGAAGCTTACCCGCCTCACGAAGCGACCGTTCCAACTTTCGTCTTTGTTCCTGCGCAGAGGCGATTTGCTTCAACTTCTTCGCAATCTTCGCCTCAATCTCGGCTTCTTCAGGCAGGCGATAGGAGTCGGTCTGCGCCCAGTTGGGCGTTGGCGTTTCCTCGGATTCGCTGCGCAGGGCCTTATCAAGTTCAAGAATGGCAGATGCAAGCTTCCTTCCGAATACTTGGGACCTCTCGTTCCAAGTGTCTGGCTCCTTGTCGTCGCCGTAGTTCGTAAAGGAATCCTCGTCGTAGCGAATCGGAGGCAAGAGAAGCAGAGTGCCGCGGCCAGAGCGGATAGAAGCCCCCACGGTTCGGCCACCCGATTTTGTCTTGAGCAACTGTTCCGTGAACTCAGCTTCAATGGTAGCTTCGTAGGGCGATAGCTCAGCGAACTCCTTCCAGTACGGCGCGAGATAATTGAGATCTCCTACGGGCGAGATTTCCTGACCGCTTCTGGCTTGCACTTTGATCGTGAGGGGAATCGCCTTGTAGCTAGAATATTCGCTGACGACTCTTGTGGTCTGCCGGTTTCTTCCAGTTCCCGAGTGCCGCCTTTCACCTGTATCGACGTAGACCTCCTTCGGTTTCGCAAGGAAGATGATGACTGTTTTCCCGGCTTCGAATGCATCCTTTATCTCTGACGACCAATGGGCGGCGTGTCTACGCACAGAGAAGGATGCGTGATCCGACAGGGACGGCTTGCCTTGGTACCAGTCGCCCTGTGAGTAGTATTGCAGGGATGGCTCGAAGAGAATCACATCCGCATCAAGTAGCGACCGATCAGAATCGTACGGAATCTGCTCAACTTCCCCGCCGGGGAATTCGTAGCCCACTGCGAAAATTTTGCGCGCTGGCATCTTCTACCCACGTTGCCTTACAATGATCAGATAGACCCTTATAGGATGCAGAAAACCTGCTCGCAGTCCATATAGTCTGCCGTCCAAACTGTACATACAGCGTCTTACACGGACCTGCAGAAGAACCTCTGCGAAGATCCTGATGGCCGATTATGCGGTAGGCGATGAGGTTCGGAAGGGCTGCGCTTCTTGAAGTGCCCGTGCACCACGTTCCGTTCCTAGGTGTGTATGACCCAGAAGTTCCCGAACCAGTCGCGAATCCTATAGCACGGTCCAGCAGAGATGTATCACGAATGAATGACGGCTCAGGATCACTTTTCGTCGCTTTGATCCTTGTGGCACGACTTCCGTTTCGCCTCCGACAGTGCACATTGGGACACGCACTGCCGATCAAGGATCGACCGTGGTTCAAGTTCTTGGCTAAGAGCCTTCTCTTTGGGCAAGGCCCGAGCGCCTCAGCCGTCCGCTACAATCTGTCGGCTGATGACCAAGCGCTGGATGTCCGAGGTGCCCTCGTAGATCTGGCAGACGCGGACGTCGCGGTAGATGCGCTCGACCGGGAAGTCGCCCAGATAGCCGTAGCCGCCATGAATCTGGATCGCCGCAAAGCACACGGCTTCGGCCATTTCGGAGGCGAAGAGCTTGGCCATGGAGGCCTGCTTGATGCAGGGCGCGCCGGCATCGCGCAGGGCGGCTGCCTCCAGCACCATCAGCTCCGCCGCGTGCAGTTGGGTCGCCATGTCGGCCAGGCGGAAGCCGACCGCCTGGTGCTCGACGATGGGCTTGTCGAAGGTCTCCCGCTCTTTGGCGTAGGCGAGGGCCGCTTGATAGGCGGCGCGGGCCATGCCGACCGACTGGGCGGCGATGCCGATGCGCCCGCCCTCCAGGTTGGAGAGCGCGATGCGATAGCCCTCGCCCTCCTCACCGAGCAGCAGGTCGGGGGTCAGGCGGCAATCCTCGAGCACGATCTGGCAGGTGTCGGAAGCCTTCTGGCCCAGCTTCTTCTCGACGCTGGCCACATTGTAGCCCGGCGTATCGGTCGGCACGATGAAGGCGGAGATGCCCTTCTTGCCGCGCTCCGGATCGGTCACCGCGAAGACGATCGCCAGATCGGCATTGGCGCCCGAGGTGATGAACTGCTTCACACCGTTCAGCACATAGTGGTTGCCATCCCGCTCGGCGCGGGTCTTCAGCGCCGCCGCGTCGGAGCCGGCCTGAGGCTCGGTCAGGCAGAAGGCGCCAAGCCGGTCGCCGCGCGCCATGGGCCGCAAGAAACGCTCCTGCTGCTCCGTCGAGCCGAACTTTAGGATCGGCATGCAGCCGACCGAGTTGTGCACGCTCATGATGGTCGAGCAGGAGCCGTCTCCGGCGGCGATCTCGGTCAGGGCCAGAGCGTAGGCGACATGGTCTGCCCCGGCGCCGTCCAGCTCCGGTGGAACCAACATGCCCATGAAACCGAGCTTGCCCATCTCTGCGATGGCTTCGCTGGGAAAGCGCGCTTCGCGATCCCACTCGGCCGCCTTGGGCGCCAGCTCGGCTTGGGCGAACTGCCGCGCGGTATCGCGGATCAGGGCCTGCTCTTCGCTAAGGCGCATGGCAGCCTTCGAACTCGAACTCGGCGGGCTCCCGGCTGGCCGGATCGGGTGGCGGAAAGCGGCGCTTGAAGGTGAAGGCCTCGGCCGTGGGGCCCTCTTCGTTGAGCCGCTGCAGGCGCGCCATGGCTTCCTCCACGCTCGGCTGTTGGCCGGCCGGCACCCACCAGAGCACCATGATGGCCTCGCGCCGCTTCTCGAACCATTCGCGCCGACGCCCCATGATCTGCGTGTGGGCGCTCTTGTAGACGAAGTCGAAGAGGCGATCCGCGTCCTGCCAGACCGACAGGTTGACGATCAGGCGTGGATCATCGGTGACCTGGATGTCGGTGGCGTTGCCGCTGTCGCTCTTCAGCCGCCAAACGAAGCCTGGAGACTGCTCGGCCAGGGCGTTGATGCGGTCCAGGTTGGCCATGAAATCGGCCAGCAGGGGATCGTCCAGATCGGCCTTGGCCCAGGCCACGTTGAGTTGCGCCAGTTGGTACTCGCTCATGCTCTCCACCGTTACCAGGGTAAGGGACTGCCGTCGTAGTTCAGGAAGCTGCCGTTGTCGTCAGGCGTGAGTCCGTCGATCACCCTGCGCATGCCGGCAACACTGTCGGCCGTGCTGATTTCCGCACCCTCGCCGCCCATGTCGGTCTGCACCCAACCGGGATGAAAAGAGATGACCGTAATGCCGCGCGGTGCCAGTTCATTCGACAGGCCCTTGGTGATCATGTTCAGGGCCGCCTTCGAGCTGCGATAGATATAGGAGCCGCCGCGCTCGTTGCTGGCGATCGAGCCCATGCGGCTGGAGATGTTGACGATCAGCTTGCGCTCGCTCTTCGCGACGTGCTCGACGAAGCGCTCAACCATACGCATGGGCGCCAGGCTGTTGACTTTGAAGACCTCCAACCAGTCGTCGTAGTCGGTCTCGCAGAAAGCTTCCCGCTGACCGCCGAGGCCGGCGTTATTGATCAAGATGTCAAGCGGCGTGTCGGCCATCTCCCGCGCCAGACTCGCGACCTGCAGGCCGTCGGTCACGTCGAGCTTGTGGCGCGTCACCGCACCCTCGATGGTCTTCAGCGCCTTGGCCTTTTCCGGATGGCGGCAGCAAGCATGCACCTCCCACCCGTCCGCCGCGAAGCTGCGGACGAACTCCAGGCCGATACCCCTGTTGGCCCCGGTGATCAGCAGGCTGGGCAAGTGTGCCTCCGTCAGGCCACGCTCGGCGCCGTCTCGCGGCGCGGGCGGGGAACCAGCTCGCCACCGCAGTTCGGGCAACGCTGCGCCATGGCCTCGCCGCAGCCGACGCAGAAGGTGCATTCGTAGCTGCAGATCAAAGCCGCACCGTCGGCCGCCAGGCCCATGCCGCACTTCTCGCAAGCCTCTTTCATGAGGAGGGCCATGGCGGGAGCCTAGTGCAGCCGCTCGACAGCTACGGCGGTCGCCTCGCCGCCGCCGATGCAGAGCGAAGCGACGCCGGTCTTGAGATCGTAGGTTTCCAGTGCGGCCAGCAAGGTCACGATGATGCGCGCGCCCGAGGCGCCGATCGGATGGCCGAGGGCGCAAGCGCCGCCGTGCACGTTGACCTTGTCGTGCGGCAGGTCGAGATCGCGCATGGCCGCCATGGTGACCACGGCGAAGGCCTCGTTGACCTCGTAGAGATCGACCTCACCGGCCGACCAGCCGGTCTTGTCCAGCAGCTTGCGGATCGATTCGATAGGCGCGGTGGTGAACCAGGCCGGCTCCTGCGCATGGGTCGCGTGACCGTGGATCACCGCCAGAGGTGTCAGGCTGCGCTTTTCCGCCTCCGAGCGCTTCATCAGCAAAAGCGCCGCCGCGCCATCGGAGATCGAGCTGGAGTTGGCCGCCGTCACCGTACCGCCCTCGCGGAAGGCCGGCCGCAGGGTCGGGATCTTCTCCAGGTTGGCCTTGAAGGGCTGCTCGTCGGTCTCGATGGTCGTCTCACCCTTCCGGCCTTTGATCGTGACGGGGACGATCTCGGCCTTGAACTTGCCCTCCTCGCTCGCCGCCTTGGCGCGGGTCAGCGAGGTCACGGCGAAGTCGTCCTGCGCCTCGCGGGTGAACTGATAGTGCTGTGCCGTGTCCTCGGCGAAGGTGCCCATGAGGCGCCCCTTGTCGTAGGCATCCTCCAGGCCGTCGATGAACATGTGATCCTGCACCTGGCCGTGGCCCATGCGGTAGCCGCTGCGCGCCTTGGGCAACAGGTAGGGCGCGTTGCTCATGGACTCCATGCCGCCAGCGACCATCACGTCGTTGGTACCGGCCGCAATCAGGTCGTGCGCCAGCATGGTCGCCTTCATACCGGAACCGCACATCTTGTTGATCGTGGTGCAGCCGACCGAAAGCGGGATGCCGGCACCCAGGGAGGCCTGACGCGCCGGGGCCTGGCCCTGGCCGGCCGGCAGCACGCAGCCGAAGATCACCTCCTCGGCCTGATCCGGCTCGACGCCGCCGCGCTCAAGCGCTGCGCCGATCGCGGCGGCACCCAGCTGCGAGGCCGTCAAGTCCTTCAAATCACCTTGAAAACCGCCCATGGGCGTCCGCGCGGCGCCCACAATGACGACGGGATCGTCGGTCATAGAATTCTCCCAAGCCAAGTTACCATGTCCAAGTTCACGCCGTCCGACAAGTCGCCGATGTGCGGCGGCTAAAAGCCGGCGTGATCGCCCAGCCCCTGCCGGGCATTGCCGGTGGAAGACCGAAGCTGCGATGTCTGATCCGTCGTCTCCGGCGCGAGCTGCTCGCCGGGTAGGACGCGGAAGGGATAACCGAGGCTCTTCTCGGCATCGACCCAAAAGTAGACGTCGTTCTGCCGGCGCGCGCGGTAGCAGCCCTCCTCGCCGCCCGGCAGGACCGCGCAGTAAGCACCGTCTTCGTCGATTGACCAAGTTCCGGCCTGCAGATCCCCCTGCAACAGCGTACGGGTGGTACCGTCACCGGCGACGTACTGGCGATAGGGTACCTCGGCTTCGCCCCAAAGCCCGTCGAGCGTATTGCCGACGATCAGGCTCCGCAGCTCATCAGGCGGCAGGTCCGACGGCCTGTCGAAGGCGTACCAAACAGCCGCCACGGCTGTCAGCAGCAGCACGACCGGGATGATCGGCCCAACCGTGCGCCAGGTAACCGATTTCTTCAGGCGCCCCATGTCAGGCCTCCGGCTCCCCGGCGTCGAGCCAGGCCTGGTAGGCCGCCAACGTGTCCTCGTTCGGCGGATAGAGCCCGATCACCGACGCACCCTTGGCCACTTCCCTCTGGGCGAATCGCTCGAAGCGCTCCTGCTCCGGCGCATCACGGGCGACCTCGGCGGCCAGCGCGCGCGGCACCACCACCACGCCGTCCTCGTCGCCGACGATGACATCGCCCGGATAGACCGCCGCGCCGCCGCAACCTATCGGCTGTTCCCAGCCGACGAAAAGTAGCCCCGTGATCGAGGGCGGCGCCGCCGCGCCGCTGCAGTAGACCGGCAGGCCCACCTTGCGGATATCGGCCACGTCGCGCATCGGCCCGTCGCTCACCACGCCGAGGGCGCCTCTCGCCTTGAGCCGGCCGACCAAAATATCACCCAGGGTGGCGCAGCCCTGCTCGCCGTGGCTATCGATCACCACGATGCGGTCCGGCGGCATGGCCTCGATCGCCGCGCGGATCGAGTCCGGCTTGGCGTAGGCCTCCAGGGTCGCCAGGTCCTCGCGCATGGGAATGAAGCGCAGGGTATAGGCCTCGCCAACGATTTTCGGCACGCCGGGACCGAGGCTCTTCGGGCCGGCCATCCAGCTCCGCCGGATGCCGCGCTTCAGGAGCTGCATATTGATCGTGGCGACGGAGACCTCGGCCAGTTGCCGAAGCACCGCAGGGTCCAGCGCTGTCGCAGCAGCGTCGGGCATAACTTACGCCGTTTCCTCGAAGAGCTCGCGGCCGATCAGCCAGCGGCGGATCTCCGATGTGCCGGCGCCGATCTCGTAGAGCTTGGCATCGCGCAGCAGGCGGCCGGTGGCGGTGTCGTTGATGTAGCCCATGCCGCCCATGGCCTGGATCGCCTCTAGCGCCATCCAGGTCGCCTTCTCACCGGCGTAGAGGATGGCGCCAGCCGCGTCCTTGCGCGTCGTCTCGCCCCGGTCGCAAGCGCGCGCCACGGCGTAGACGTAGGCCTTGCAGGCGTTCATCGTCGTGTACATGTCGGCCAGCTTGCCCTGCATGAGCTGGAAACTGCCGATCGATTCGCCGAACTGCTTGCGCTCGTGCAGGTAGGGCACGACCTCGTCCATGCAGGCCTGCATGATGCCGAGCGGCCCGGCGGCCAGCACCGCGCGCTCGTAGTCGAGGCCGCTCATCAGCACCTTGACGCCCCTGCCCTCCTCGCCGAGGCGGTTTTCCTCCGGCACCTCGCAGTCCTCGAAGATCAGCTCGCAGGTGACCGAGCCGCGCATGCCGAGCTTGTCGAGTTTCTGCGCCGTCGAGAATCCCTTGAAACCTTTTTCAATCAGGAAGGCCGTGATGCCGCGCGGGCCGGCCTCCGGATCGGTCTTGGCGTAGACTACCAGGGTGTCGGCCTCCGGGCCGTTGGTGATCCACATCTTGTTGCCGTTGAGCACGTAGCGGTCGGACTTCTTGTCGGCCCGGGTCTTCATGCCGACCACGTCGGAGCCGGCACCCGGCTCGCTCATGGCAAGCGCGCCGACCTGCTCGCCGGAGATCAGGCCCGGTAGGTAGCGGCGCTTCTGCTCGTCGCTGCCGTTGCGGCGGATCTGATTCACGCAAAGGTTGGAATGGGCGCCATAGGAAAGCCCGACCGAGGCCGAGGCGCGGCTGATCTCCTCCATGGCGACACAGTGCTCGAGATAGCCCATGCCGCTGCCGCCGTGTTCCTCCTCGACGGTGATGCCGAGCAGGCCGAGCTCGCCCATCTGCGGCCAGAGCTCGCGCGGGAAGCGGTCGTCGCGGTCGATCTCGGCGGCCAGCGGCGCGATCTGCTCCGAGGCGAAGCTCATGACCGTGTCGCGCAGCATGTCGGCCGTTTCGCCCAGGTCGAAGTTGAGCGCCGGCAATTGGTTGGGGATCATGGTTCGCACCTCATATTTGCCGCTCCCGGCGCGCTTTTCGGCGCCCTATATCTAAGGTCTAGTTGCAGGGCGCCACCCTCGTGTATCTTGGCGGCCGCGCCAATCTTATACCAGCAGGGAGGCTCGTCGCGCGCATGAGAGAGATCCGCCGCAGGTCCGTTCTTCTGGGAGCCGCGTCCCTGGTCGCCCTCTTGCCGGGCTGCGAAACCGCACCGGTCACCGGGCGCCGCCAGCTCATCCTGATTTCCGACGCTCAGGCCCTGCAGCTGGGCGAGAGCGCCTACGCCGAGATCAAGTCGCAACAGAAGGTCTCCAACGACCAGACCATGAACGCCATGGTCCAGCGGGCCGGAAAGCGCATCGCCGCGGTCAGCGGCCAGCCCAACCTGCCCTGGGAGTTCACTGTCTTCGAGGACGACTCTGCGAACGCCTTCGCCCTGCCCGGCGGCAAGGTCGGCGTCAACACCGGGCTGTTCAAGGTCGCCAAGAACGAGCATCAGCTGGCCGCCGTCATGGGCCACGAGGTGGCGCACGCCATCGCCCGCCACAGCTCCGAGCGGATCAGCCAGCAGGTCCTGCTGCAGACCGGGCTAACCGGCGCCTCGGCGATCGCGGGGCCGGGCGGGCAGGCCTACGTGCAGATCGCGGCGCAGGCCGCGACCTTGGGCATCACCCTGCCCTTCACCCGCTCGCAGGAGTCCGAGGCCGACGAGATCGGGCTGCTGTTCATGGCACGTGCCGGCTACGACCCGCGGCAGGCGGTCGAGCTGTGGAAGAACTTCGATGCCGCGGGCGGCGCCCGACCGCCGGAATTCCTCTCGACGCACCCCTCGCCCGGCAACCGCATTGCGCGGCTGCAGGAGCTGATGCCGGGGGCGATGGAGATCTATCAAGGCAATCCCAACAAGGTTTGAGCGGCTCAACCGGCCCCAATCTAGCTTTTGGGTGGTACATCCGGCTGGCCGGCCATGCACATCAGGGTCTGCAGCAGCTTGGCGCAAGGCTTGGCCTGCCCATTCTTCACGGCGAAGACGTCGACGTCGCAGACGGTCAGGGTTCGGCCCGGCTTAACCACGCGGCCGACCGCGCGCAGCAACTCGCCGTCGGCCGGTGCCAGCAGGTTGATCTTGAACTCCGTGGTCAGCACCGAGGCATCGGCCGGAAACAGCGAGAAGGCCGCGTAGCCGCCGGCGGAATCGGCAATGGTGCTGGTCACGCCGGCATGGAAGAAGCCGTGCTGCTGTGTCAGGTCATCGCGGAACGGCAGCTCGATCTCCACCTCGCCCGGCGCCACCCGGGTGATCGAGGCGCCGAGCAGGTCCATGATCTTCTGCCGCCCGAAGCTGTCCCGAACCCGGGCCTCGAAATCCTCGTCGGCGGGGGTGAAGCTGGTCGGCTTGGCACCGGTCATGCGGGTCTCCGCTGCTGTGCCCGCTCGGCCCCATCGTCATCCAAAGCCGCCAGCCGGGCGCGGCATTCCGCTGCAACCCCGTCGAGATGGCCGAGCGCCGCCTCCACGTCAGCGCGCTTGGCCTCCAGCTCAGCGCGCCGCGCGGCGATCCGCTCCAGCAGGGTGTGAAGCTGCTTCGCCTCGCCCTGCGGCGCATCGTAGAGATCGATGATCTCGGCGATTTCCTTGAGGCTGAAGCCGAGCCGCTTGCCGCGCAGGATCAGCTTCAGCCGCACCCGGTCGCGCGGCCGATAGATCCGCCGCTGACCCTCGCGCAAGGGGGTGATCAGGCCCTGGTCCTCGTAGAAGCGGATGGTCCGCGGCGTCACCGCGAACTCCCGAGCCAGCTCGGAGATACTGTAGTGGCTAGGCATGAGACAACCATAGTTAACGTTTACGTAAACGTAAAGATGGATTGCGAAACGATATTGACGATAGACGTGCTCCCTCCTGATGACACGTCGAACTGTGATCCTGGTGTACTGATACGGTAGTCATCTGACGGTCGGAACCACACCTTGCCTCCCGCGGGCGGTCCCGAAGGGGATTCTACCGCAGCGTCACAGGGTGCCCACTATCTTGACCCTTTACTTCGGCGAGCGTTTTGAACCCGAATCCGGACACAATTCGCGGGGATAACCGCGAAAGGGCACCCGTATCACATAGGGGAACTTGTATCGGTTGGGGTGGCGACGCCTGCGGCCTTTTCGATGGAGACTGGGCCTTGCAACATTCACAGAGCGAAAGACGAGCGAAAGTCGGCCTCTGCGCCGCAACACTGGCGGCCTGCCTTGCCTTGGCCGCCTGTTCGACAGCGGACAGCAACACCTATTCCTCGAGCGACGTGGGGCAGGTGATCGAAACCAACCAAGGACGGGTGCTGTCCTCGCGACCCGTCGAGATCAAGGGCGACGAAGGCGGCCTCGCAGGACCGCTAGCCGGTGGCGCGATCGGCGGGGCGACCGGCCTGACGATCGGCGGCGGAAGCGGAAACGTGTTGGCCACGGTTGTCGGCGCCGCCGCCGGTGCGGGCCTGGGCTACCTCGCGCAGAACGAACTCAGCAGCGGCGACGGTATCGAATACATCGTGGAGCTGGAGGACGGCCGCGTCGTGACTTTGGTGCAGAACAAGGCGGAAAACGAGACGCCGATCGGCGACGGCGAGCCCGTATTGATCCAGTTCGGCAACGAATACACGCGGGTCACCCGGCTGGAGACCGACCGTCCATCCGGCGGCGCGGGTGGCGCCAGCGGCTGGACCAACCCGGACAGCCTACCAGCGGCCTCCGACGAAGGCAGCGGAACCCAGGGCGGTTCCAAACCCTCCGGGAGCCCCGAGCCCGCGACGCCCTACGGCGCGCAGGAGCAGGGCCAGCAGGAGTAGCCTTCGGCCCCTACCGGCTTTAAGGGGGCCAGGTGCGGCTCCGATACTGCGTCTTCGAGACTGCTGCTCACGCGGCCAGCCGGCCCGCGGTGCCTTGGCCATGTCGTGCAGATCGACCGGTTTGGGGCAGGCCCCGGAGCCCCGGAGCCTGAGAGAGAGAAAGCGCCGGGCAGCCAGATTTACTTCGCGCTGATGATTTGCATCACCAACTTGCCGTCCGGCTTGATCGGACCGTCTTCCTTGGCGCCGAGCGTGTATTCGAAGATGCCGGTTTTAGTGCCACCACTTTCTGCGTGAACATCAGCATCGGTTTCTCGCCGGGGCTCACAGGCTCGGTCAGGATCGCCGCAACATCGGCATTTTCGCCGGCACGCAGCGGCGCATGACCGACCACTGGGCCAGGCCTTGCGCCATCCGTGCGGTGCACCGCCAGCCAGCCGTTGGCGGGGGCGACGACCATAGTCGCCGATACGATGCCGTTCGATACGTCCTGGTCCGCCGCCGCAACGGACGGCTTGGCATGCCCGTCGGCTAGAGCGGCACCAGCAAAGAGGCTGATCGCAGTCGCTGTCGTAAAAGCTCTGAACATGGGTATTCCTTTTCTCCCTAAGCAAAGGACGGGCGATTGACACCCGCCCAATGCCTATACGCCCGGGCCGGCGGAATAGTTTCAGGTCCGCGAGTTGTAGCGGCAGTAAGGCTCCAGCGCCGGCATGCCCCAGCCCAGGTAGTGAGCTTCGACCAGGGGCAGCAAGCGCTCGACGATGGCGTCTGCCTGCTCGGGGATGGCCGTGCTAGCCAGCTGCCGGGCCAGTTCGGCGCCAGCCGCGACGGCGTCGAAGCGGGTCGGGCGGCCGTCGCGCAGCACCACCTCGCCCTCGACCAGCACGGCATTGACGTCATCGGCCCGGGCACGCATCAGGATCAGGTCGCGCGGGTCGGCTTCCGGTGCCACCCAGGGCCAGGTCAGTCGTTCCAGCTCGAGCAACACCAGATCGGCGGCGAAGCCGGGCGCCAGGCGGCCGAGCCGGGTCTCCTTGCGCATCAGCTTGGCGCCGCCGGCGGTTGCCAGGCCGAAGACCTGCGCCGGCTCCGGCGCCGGCCCATCGAGGCGCGGCGTGCGGTGCAGGCGCATGGCCAGCCGCATCTCGGTCCACATATCTTCGTCGTCGTTCAGGGTGGTGCCGTCCATGCCGAGGGCCACCGTCGTCTCGGCCGCCAGCAGGGCGTTGAGCGGCGCGATCCCGGCGCGAAGGCGCAGGTTGGAGCTCGGGTTGTGGCTGACCGCCGTGCCGGTCTCGGCCAGGATGGCGATCTCCGTCTCGGTCAGCCAGACCCCGTGGGCGATCGAGAAGTGTGGGCCCAGCACGCCCAGGTCGCGCAGATGCTGCAGGGTCGCCTTGCCGTAGGCGCGGGGGCCATGCAGCTTCTCGTAGATCGACTCCTCGACGTGGGTCTGGATGCCTGTGTCGTAGCGCTGCGCCGCCTCGCCAATGCGCTGCATGAAGTCGTCAGCGACCCACTGCGGGCCCGGTGGAGCGAACCAGAGGTCGATCCTCGGATGGTCTTCGTGGCGACGCCAAAGGTCGTCGAAGACGCCGAAATAGTCGTCGCGGGAGAGCCGTTCCGGACCCGGCAAGTAGGCCTCGGCGATCGGTTTCACGTCGTCCGGCAGCGAGGCCAGGAAGGCCTCGTCTTCGCCCGCCACCAAGTGGCTCTGCTCGGAGTAGCCCATGGCGAAGGCGACCCTCATGCCGGCCTCCTCGTAGGCCTCGAGTGCCCGGCCGGCGCGTGCCGCATAGGCCTCGGCCGTGCCGCCGCCAGTGTGCACGTCGACCACGGAGGTCACGCCGCTGCGCAGCAGCCGCGCCGCGCTCAGCAGGGTGTCGAGATAGGCATCGCCGGGGCGCCGGCAGGCCATCGCCATGATCCAGGGTTCGAGAAGCCGGTCGGCCACGCCGTGCTGCAGATAGCTCACGCCGCTGCTGTGGTGATGCGCGTTGATCAGGCCGGGGATCACGGCGTAGCGCTCCGACCCCAACACCTCGGCGTCGGGATAACGTGTCCGCAGATCGGCAAAAGCGCCGACGTCCTCGACGCTTCCGTCGGCTATCGCAACCGCGCCATCGCTCAGGACAGGATCGTCGGCGCCGGCAATGACCCAGCGGCCGCGCACCAGCATGGTCTCGCTCATCCTTGGCTCCCTATCGAAGGCCTCTATCCACCGAGGCCGGCCGCGCGCCGGCCGTCAAAGCAGGAACAGCGCCGCCAGGCTGAGGAAGGCGAAGAAGCCAACCACGTCGGTCACGGTGGTGACGAAGACGCTGGAGGCGATGGCCGGATCGACGCCCACCCGCTCCAGGCCGAGCGGAATCAAGGTGCCCGAGAGGGCCGCGACCACCATGTTGAAGACCATGGCGGCACCGATCACAATACCGAGCTCCGGGCTCTGGAACCAAAGCCAGGCGACGATCCCGGTGAGGATTGCGAAGAGGATGCCGTTCGAGGAGCCGACGATCAGCTCCTTGCCGACGAAGCGCATGGCGTTGGCCGCGGTCAGGTCCTTCATGGCGATCGAGCGCACGGCGACCGTGAGCGTCTGGGTGCCGGCGTTGCCGCCCATGGAAGCGACGATCGGCATCAGCACGGCGAGCGCCACCAGCTTCTCGATGGTGGTCTCGAAGAGGCCGATCACCACGGAGGCCAGGATCGCCGTCAACAAGTTGACCACCAGCCAGGGGAAGCGCGACTTGGTGGTGTCGAGCGCGGCGCTGTAGAGATCTGTCTCGCCGACACCGGCGAGCATCATGATGTCCTCTTCGGCCTCCTCGTCGATCACGTGCACCACGTCGTCAACCGTGATCACGCCGACCAGCCGACCGGCGTCGTCGACCACCGGCGCCGAGACTAGGCCGTACTGCCGGAAGGTGTAGGCAACGTCTTCCTGATCCATGGTCAGCGGGATCAGCTTCATGTCGGTGTCCATGATCTCGGGCAGCCGCACCGGACGCCGCGTCCGCAGCACGCGGCTGAGTGGTATGACGCCGACCGGCCTGTGCTTCGGATTGACGATGATCAGGTCGTAGAAGTCGTCCGGCAGCTCCTCGGCGGCGCGCATGTAGTCGATGGTCTGGCCGACGGTCCAGGCCGAAGGCACAGCGACCAGCTCGCGCTGCATCAGGCGGCCGGCGGTGTCCTCCGGATAGCTCAGGCTCTCCTCGAGCAGCTGACGGTAGGCGCGCGGCAGCGAAGCGAGGATGCGGTGCTGCGCCTCCTCGTCGAGATCCTCGAAGATCTCCACCGCGTCATCGCTGTCGAGCTCGGAGAGCGCCTGCACCAGGTTGCGCGGGCCGAGCTGATCGATCACGTCCTCGCGCACCGAGGCGTCCAGATGGCTCAGCACCTCCGGCTCCATCTTGCCGCCGATCACGTCGATCAGCAGGCGGCGTTCCTCGGAACCGAGGTACTCGATGATATCGGCAACGTCGGCGGGGTGCAGCGGGCGCAGGAGCTTTTCGGCCTTCTTGATCTTGGAGGCCTGGAGCGCCTGCACGACCTCAGAGACCAGCTCCGGCTCGATGTCATAGGTTTCCTCCGGCGACAGCTGCTCTGCGGCGACATCTTTCGCGGGGGGCGGCTCCGCCGCGCCGTTCTGGTCCCCTTTTGGAGCCGCCTGCTGCGCCATAAGTTCGAGCCTTCCTAGTGGGCTGCCCGGTCTTGAGCGTCGACCACGGCGATCGCGCTCATGTTGACCACGCCGCGGGCGGTCACCGAGGGCGTGAGGATATGCGCGGCGGCCGCCGCACCGATCAGGATCGGGCCGACCGGCAGCCCCTCACCGACCGACTTCACCAGGTTGAGGGCGATGTTGGCCGCATCGAGCGATGGCATGATCAGCAGATTGGCCGGACCCTTCAGCCGCGAGTTGGGGAACATGTGCTCGCGCATCGCTTCGTTCAGGGCCGCGTCGGGATGCATCTCGCCCTCCACCTCGAGGTCCGGGTGCTGCGCATGCAGCATGGCCAGCGCGGCGCGCATCTTACGGGCCGAGGCGGTGTCCGAGGAGCCGAAGTTGGAGTGCGACAAGAGCGCAATCTTGGGCACGATACCGAAGCGCTGCACATGCTCGGCCGACATGCGGGTCATCTCGACGATTTCCTCGGCGCTCGGCTCCGGGGTCACGTAGGTGTCGGCCAGAAAGTAGGTGCCGCTCGGCAGGATAAGAACGCTGAGCGCCGAGAAGTCGCGCACGCCACGCGCCAGCCCGATGACATCGCGGACGTGCGCCAGGTGACGGTGATAGCGGCCGCTGACGCCGCAGATCATGGCATCCGCGTCGTCCCGCCGAATGGCCAGCGCCGCGATCACGGTGTTGCGTGTCCGCACGATGGTCTGTGCGCCTTCCGGCGTCACGCCCTTGCGCTCCACCATGGCGTGATAGGTCTGCCAATAGTCCTTGAAGCGCGGGTCGCTCTCGGGATTGATGAGGTCGAAATCGTCGCCGGCTTTGAGGCGCAGGCCAAGCCGCTCGATGCGGTGTTCGATCACCTCCGGCCGGCCGACCAGGACCGGCTGGGCCAAGCCCTCGTCGAGTACCACCTGCACCGCGCGCAAGACCCGCTCGTCCTCGCCCTCGGCGTAGATCACGCGCTTCGGCGTTTCCCGGGCCTGCTCGAAGACCGGCTTCATGAAGAGCCCGGAGCGGAAGACGAAACGGGCCAGGTGCTGGCAATAAGTGTCGAAGTCCTCGATAGGCCGGCTCGCCACCCCGCTCTCCATCGCCGCCTTGGCGACCGCCGGGGCAATCTCCAGGATCAGGCGCGGATCGAAGGGGCGCGGGATCAGGTAGTCGGGGCCGAAGCGCCGCGATTCGCCATAGGCCTTGGCTACGATCTCCGATGGCTCGGCCATCGCCAGATCAGCCAGTGCCTTCACGCAGGCGACCTTCATCTCCTCGTTGATCGTGGTCGCACCGACGTCGAGCGCGCCGCGGAAGATGAAGGGGAAGCAGAGCACATTGTTGACCTGGTTCGGATAGTCGGAGCGACCAGTCGCCATGATGGCGTCGGGACGCACCTCCTGAACCAGCTCGGGCATGATCTCGGGCACCGGGTTGGCGAGCGCCAGGATCAGCGGCTTGTCGGCCATGGTCTTGACCATCTCGGGCTTGAGCACACCCGGCGCCGAGAGCCCAAGGAAGATGTCCGCGCCGCCGATCACCTCGGCGAGCGTGCGGGCATCGGTCGCCTGGGCGTAGCGCGCCTTCCAGCGGTCCATCTGCTCGGTGCGGCCTTCGTAGACCACGCCGGCGATATCGGTGACCCAGATGTTCTCGCGCTTGAGGCCGAGCGACACCAGCTGGTCGAGACAGGCGAGCGCCGCCGCCCCTGCCCCCGACGCCACCAGCTTGACCTCGGCGATATCCTTCTCGACCAGCCGCAGGCCGTTGTAGACCGCGGCACCGACGATGATCGCGGTGCCGTGCTGATCGTCGTGGAACACCGGGATGTTCATGCGCTGGCGTAGGCGCGATTCGACCTCGAAGCACTCCGGTGCCTTGATATCCTCGAGATTGATGCCGCCGAAGGTCGGCTCCAGCGCGGCGACGATGTCGACCAGCTTGTCGACCTCCAACTCGTCCAGCTCGATGTCGAAGACGTCGATGCCAGCGAACTTCTTGAACAGCACCGCCTTGCCTTCCATCACCGGCTTGGCGGCCAGCGGACCGATCGCCCCCAGGCCGAGCACCGCCGTGCCGTTGGTCACCACCGCCACCAGATTGGCGCGCGCGGTGAGGCTGGACGCCTCCTGCGGGTCCTCGGCGATGACCGTGCAAGCCGTCGCAACCCCGGGCGAATAGGCCAAGGCCAGATCGTGCTGATTGCCGAGCGGCTTGGTCGCTGCGATTTCGAGCTTTCCCGGCTTCGGCAGCCGGTGATAGGCCAATGCGGCTTCGCCCAAATCGTTTGCCATCGACGGTCCTCCCCCACCTGTGGGTTGCCTGGATAGATTGAGCCGCCAGCGATGTTTGCGCAAACGAAAGGCCCGTGGCGGCTGCCGACGGGCCCGGGATGCGAGAAGCGGCGACGGGGCGCAAGGCTGACCGCCTCCCTACTGACTAGAACTGCGCCGACCGCTTCGCTTGGCGTGACCCCAGGCTTATCCTATTGTTCCTTCGGCGTAGCAGACCACCCGACAACAGGCAAGCAAGCAGGCGGCCGCAACCGCCCAGAGGTAGCATGTTTCACGAGTCTGACATCGAATGGCGCCTCGACGAAGCGCCGGTGCCCTACCCCGAGGCCGTCGCCACTATGGAGGCGCGCGCCGCGGCGATCCGCGAGGGCAGCGCGCCGGAGCTGGTCTGGCTGCTGGAGCACTCGCCGCTCTACACCGCCGGCACCAGCGCGCGCGAGGAAGACCTGTTGGACCCGCAGCGCTTCCCGGTCTACCGCACCGGCCGCGGCGGCCAGTACACCTATCACGGCCCGGGCCAGCGGATCGCCTATGTGATGCTGGACCTGAAGCGGCGCGGCCCCGATATCCGGTGCTACGTGCATAACCTGGAAGACTGGGTGATCCGAACCCTTGCCCGCTTCAACGTGACCGGCGAGCGGCGCGACGGCCGGGTCGGCATCTGGGTGGCGCAGGGCGCCGGCGAGGCCAAGATCGCCGCCATCGGCGTGCGGGTGCGCCGTTGGGTCACCTATCACGGCATTGCCATCAACGTCGATCCGGACCTAAGCCACTTCGACGGCATCGTGCCCTGCGGCATCGCCGAGCACGGTGTTACCTCGCTGACCGACCTCGGCCTGCCGGTGACCCTGGCCGACCTGGACGTGGCGCTGAAGGAGACCTTCGCGGAGGTGTTCGGTACGCCTAGCGAGCCGGCGGAATGCAGCACGGCGGCGCGCAGCCTGGCGCCGGCCGGGTCAGCAGGGCCAGACCGGCAAGCGGCAGCATCAGCGCGATCATGAAGACGTAGAGGCCGCCCTTGCCCAGGGCCTGCATAGCCAAGGCCGCCAGCAGCGGTCCGCTGACCGTGCCGATATCGTAAGCGATCAGCAATCCGGCCGCGGCCCCCAAATAGGCGTCGGGGACGAGCCGGTCGTTGGTAGCGATCACACCCAGCATAGTGATGGTGTGGCAGGTCCCCCCTGTCACAAGGCCGGCCAGGATCAGCAGGGGAAAGGCCGCCGCCTCCTGGGTCGCGAGGAAGAGCGCGCCGGCCGAACAGAGCAGTCCGAGGGCGACGATCACCCCGTGCCGCCCCAAGCGATCGGCCAAGTATCCCGAAGGAAGCTGGAACAGGAAGGCGCCGAAGCGGCTGAAGAAGACGAAGGCCGATAGCTCGGCCGTGGTCAGGCCGCTCTGCTTGCCGAACAGCGGCACCAAGCCATAAATCGCACCGGTGGTCAGGCCGCCGACCAGGCAGCAGCAGATGCCGAGGGGCGCCAGCCGGAAGAGCGCCATGAACCGCGCGCGCGGCCGGTCGCTCTTCGGCGGCTGGCCGTGGCGGTTGGCGGAGACCGGCAGGATCGCCAGCAAGTAGAGTAGGCCGGTCGCGAGGAAGACGTCGGCGCCGACCACCTCGCCGAGCCCGAGAAAGAGGAACGAGCCGAGCGACACCGAGGTGAGCCGCACGGTCTCGTAGAAGGCGAAGGTGCGACCACGGCTCTCGTTCGGCGTGGCGTGGTTGAACCAGGAATCCAGCACCACGTAGATGCCGCCGATGCCGATTCCCGTGAAGTAACGCACGGTGGGCCAGAGCGCGACCGGCTCGGCCAAGGCCAGTAGCCCGGTGGTCAGCGCTGCGATCAATGCGAAGAGACCAAAGCCCCGCACGTAACCCAGGCGCCCAACGACGCGGCCACAGGTCAGCGAGGCGGTCAGGGTGCCGAGGAAGTAGGTCGAGGTGCTCAGCCCGACCAGTGTCTCCGACGCCCCCGCCGCAGACATCTCCACCGCCACAAGGGCGAAGTTCCCGCCGTTGGCCAGAGCGAAGAAAGAAACGCCGAGCGATACACCCAGCATGCTGCGGGCAATGCGCAGCAGGCTCGCCTCTGCTGTCATCGCCCGCAGAGCCCGCTTTTCTATAGCGCCAGCACCGCCTGATAGCCGAAGCCCGTGGCGAGGGAGCCGGTCAGCGCCGTCACCAGATACCAGAGGAAGACCGGTCGCTTGACCAGTGCGAAGACCGCCATGGCCGCGGGGATGCTGGTGACTGCGCCGGCCGTGAGGAAAGCAATCGCTGCACCGGGCGCCATGCCCATGGCCATCAGCTCGCCGATCAGGGGGATGGCAGCGAAGCCGTTCAGGTAGGCCGGCACGCCGACCACAACGGCGAGCGGGATCGCCTGCCAGGATTCGCCGCCCAGGCTCCGGGCGATCAGGTCGGGCGGCATCCAGGCGACCATCAGGCTCTCAATCGCAAAGGCGAGCAGCAGCCACTTGGCTAGGAAAAGGCCGACGCTGCGCGCCTCCTGCAGAAAGACCTCGCGCCGCGCGGGTTCGCGCCAGAAGGGCCAGGAGACCTCGCTCGTCTCGAGCGCCCCGCTGCCGCAGCCACCGCAGACTGCAGCCTTCAGCGGCGCGGAGAAGAGACCCAGGCGTTGAACCGCCAGCGTCGCCAAGCCGCCGAGCAGGCCCATGCTCACCGCGGCCACCGTCTTGGCGATGGTGAAGGGTAGGCCCAGGGTGGCGGCCATCAAAATGAAGGTCTCCGGGTCCATCAGCGGCGAGGAGATCCAGAAGGCCATGACGGCCGGCAGCGGCATGCCGGCGGCCAGCAAAGCGGCCACCAAAGGCACCACGCCGCAGGAACAGAAAGGCGAGAGGCCACCGGCCAGCGCGGCGATCACAATGGCGCCCGCTGGCGAGCGCGAGACCGCCCGGCCGATCAGGCTGTCGGCGCCGGCCGCCTTAAGCCAGGCGGCGAGCACGACCGAGAGCAGCAGGAACGGCAGGATCCAAAGGAAGGCATCGGCGGTGAAGCGCGCGCTTTGCCATGCCTGCGCCGGGACGAAAACGGCCAGGACGGTGAACAGCAGAAGCAGTGCCAGCCAGACACGGTCGAGACGACCGAGGCCGAAGGGAAAGCCGCGGGCGGCACTGCGAACGGCTTGAGCCAAGTCGGTCATGGTTTTCTTTCCCTTTCCGCCGCCAAAGATTCGTTAATTCCGGAATTATCGAATAATATGGCAGGGTTGCACCTTAGTGAACGCACACCGAGTTTCCTCTCGGCATTCAGCTCATTTTCAGCATCGCGTTAGTCGGCTTCGGCGCTTGACCCGCAGCAACCCTTACTGCTGCTCGCCAGCGATCCGATCTGCTGGTCGGTCAGGGTCTCCTCGCCGTAGACGACGCTCGCGCCGTGGGTCAGGAAGGTCTCCCAGGGCAGACCGTCCGGGTCGGCGACCCAGGCCTTGTCGGACTTGGCGTAGCAGCAGGTGACGGCCGGCGTCTCCGCCACCGCCACGCCTGCGCCTTTAAGGCGGCCGGCCACCTCGTCCAGTTCGGCGGCCTCCTCGACCTGGATGCCCAGGTGGATCTTGCTGGCCATATCGCAGCGCGTGCTGACCGAGAAGTTGACACGCGGGTCGTCGAGCATCCACTTGGCATAGTCGTCCTTCTGCACCGTCGGGCCGGCGCCGAAGAGCGTGCTGTAAAAGCGGACCGACGCTGCGACGTCCTCGACCTGCATCCCGATGTGTATGCGTTTCATCAGCCTGCCTTTCGCTTTTTCGAGGGCGCCGCCACGCCGCTGCAGCATTGCTCGGTAAGGAACCTCAGGAGCCGATCCATCAGCGCAAAGTTCGGCGTGCAGCGCAGCACTCGGCCCTCGCGCCTCTGCTCGACCAGCCCGGCATTCACCAGATGGCTCAGGTGGTGCGACAGGGTCGAGGCTGGGATGTCCAGATACTCCTGCAACTCGCCCACCGCCAGCCCATCGGGGCCGGCCTTCACCAAAAGGCGATAGGCCTCCAGGCGCGTGGGGTTGCCCAGCTTCTCCAGACAGCGCGCGGCGTGGTTCAGATCCATGAGCGGCAATCTAGTCGCCACCTGTCACCGTGTCAACGATTATTCCGGAATTATCGAAATAACGATAGAGAGCACTGCTGAAATCGCCCTACCAGCCGGTCGGCAGGGTCCGGAAACCAGGCGCGACTGCGTCTTCGTGGTCGAAGACCTCGACATCCGAAACTTGGGCGAAGCGCGGCCCCTTGTGACAAGCCGCGACCATATCGTCGACCGCGATGTCTTCCCCGGCAAAGACCGCTTCGACCTGCCCGTCGATCAGATTGCGCACCCAGCCGTCGAGCCCACGCCGCTCCGCCTGATCCTCCGTCCAGTAGCGAAAATCGACCCCCTGCACCCGGCCGGAAATGATGACGCGCACGGCCTTCACCGGCCTGCCTTCCCGGCACGTTTTCGCGGATAAAGCGTTGCCAGGGCCACCGTCACCGCGCGCCTTGCCGCCTTTTCCCACTCGTCGCGCTTGGTCCATTGGTCCTCGACGGTAATGGCCGGGTTCTTGCGGTCCTCGTGTACCAGGGCGTTGCGCAGGCCACGTAGCCAGGCGCGCTCCTCAGTCCGGCCGTCGCTGGGAAAGCCGGCATGGAAGGCCTGGGCATCGGCGATCGCCGCTGCGAGGATCACCACACCGCTCCAGGCGCCGGCGCAGAAAGCGGCCTGTAGGTCGATCATCAGGGCGCAGGCCTGCTCGGAGAGCGCCCCCGCCCCGCCTTCGGCGTGCTGCGCCTCCTGCTCCTCGAACCACAGCCGACGCTCGTCCCAGGTAATCTCGTCCGGGCGATCTAAATGTTCCATCGTCAGGCCTTCGCGGCGTTGAAGTCAGACTCAACTCACAGGGAACAGGATAGCGCAGCCAATCGGCGTTTTCCGCCGCCGTGCGCTCCCCTCCCCTCCACTTGACATGTGAGCAGCGTCACAGACCAGCGGAGCTCGCCAAGGCACAGAGGGAGCCGTTTCGGATCCTTTCCAGCGCGTCGGGACAAGGAGGACACCATGGAGCTCTGCGAAACCTACCAGCAGTGCAAATACCTTGACGGCCGACTGATCATCAACCGGACCTTGGACGGCCCGGCTTTGACCCTGGAAGAGGGCCTGCCTCTCGGTCCCTTCTCCCTTCACCAGCCCATGCTGCGGCCCTTCGCCAAGCTTGTCTTCGAGCAGAAGTGGATACCCAAGGAGATGTGCTACGGCCCGGTGCGCAGCGTGATGGGCCTGGCGCCCTGCGAGAGCATCACCACCGAGCTCCGCACGGTCCAGCAGCAGGAGTTCACCAGCTTGGTGCAGCGCGCCATGGAGTCCTCGGAAGTCACGACCAACACGCGCCTAGAAGGCCGCGAGCTGGTCGACACCAACTGGGACGGCAACACCATCGATCTCTCCAAGGTCACGGTCGGTGAGTGGGGCTCCTGGTGGGAGATCGGCGGCGCGGTCGTCGGCGGCCTGCTCGGCGGCCCGATCGGCGCCGGCGTGGGTGCCTGGGTCGGTGGCGCGATCGACGACGCGACCTCGGGTTCCGGAGGCGGCGGCGCACCGACGACCACCGGACGGGTCCTGACGATCATCGACGAGACCTTGGAAACGGTGCAGAAGTCGGAGAGCCAGCACGTCCACAGCGAGACCTCGAGCTCAACCCTCTCAGTGCGGGAACGCTCGATCACGCGCACCTTCAAGAACCCCTATCTCAATCGCAGCCTGGAGCTGCGCTTCATCCCGACCTTCCGCCGCTTCGAGATCGTGACCACCATGATCCGCTTCGACTTCGGCCTTTCGCTGGATGTCGGGCGAGTTGCCTTCCCGCGGCTCGGCGTCGGCGCCGCGAACGGCGATTTCCTCCAGGCGCGACTGAAGGACCAGCGGATCATGAGCGTCGCCAACGCCGAGCTGGGGTTGGACGACGAGTTCGCCAGCACGCCGAGCAGTAACGCGGTGGCCGCGCACCTCAACGCCAACCCGGAGATCTACGCCAAGAAACTGGTGCGACACATGCACCAGAACCGCGACATCGAGACCCTGCAGGCGCCGGTCCTGCAGGCGATCCGCAACGCCACCAAGGACCCGAAGGAGGCGGAGAACCTGGAGAAGGCGCTCGCCTGGTCGAACACCTATGTCCAGGACAAGAGCATCTTCGTGCCGGTCACGGATCCCTCGCTGGCGCTCGAGCGGCTCAACCTGCCGAAGGACCTCGCCGCGGACCTCGACAAGAAGGTCAAGAAGATCAAACCGGGCGCCCTGAAGAAGATCACGACGAAGCGCGACGTGCACCTCTTCGCCGGCACCCATGTCGAAGCCGTACCCGGCAAGTGCAAGCTGCCGGGCCTGCCGAACTTCGTTAAATCGGCTGGCGGCGATGAGGCCTAGCCCATGGACGGCGACTCACCGCTGATCTGCGGTCCGCTTGTCCGCTACACGGACCGCCGCAGCGCGGTCATCTGGCTGGAGCTCGACCGCGACTTGGAGGTCGTGGTCGAGCTGTCGCTCCTCTTCAATGGGGCCCCTTTGGCGCCTATCACCGCGCGGGCCTGGCCGGTCAAAGTGGGCGAAAGCTACTACGCTTGGGTTCTCTGCCGGCCGCTCCTGCCGGCGACCTGGTACGAGTACCGCATCCACGGGCTCACCGAAGCCGGCGAACGCTTCGACCTTTGGCCTGACTCCAACCTCTCCGGCCGGTCGGAGCCGAGCGTCTTCCGCACCTTCCCGCTCTTCAGCATGGAGGGTGCACGCGTCGCCTTCGGCTCCTGCCGCGCCGGCTTCCCGCCGAACGATCCCAAGGCCCTGGAGGAGGGCCTGGACGCCCTGAACATCTTCGCCAGGGAGATCGTCGAGACCGCCGACGAGCGCGAGACGCGCTGGCCGCACCTGCTGCTCTTTTCCGGTGACCAGATCTACGCAGACAACCTGAGCTTCGCCAAGCGCCGGGAGTTCGCACGAAACCCCGAGAACCCAGTGAAGAACAATCAGGCCACCAGCTACGGCCGCTATGCGGCGCTGTACCGGGAGGCCTGGACGACGGTGCCCGAGGTCCGCTGGATGCTGTCGTGCATCCCGAGCTTCATGGTCTTCGACGATCACGACATCATCGACGACTGGAACATCACGGAGGAGTGGCTGCGCCAGCGCCTCGCCATTCCGGGCTGGGTCCGTCTCATGCAGGAGGGCTTGCTGGCCTACTGGATCTATCAGGGCGCCGGCAACCTGCCGCCGAACCGCTGGCGCAGCGACGAGCGCATGCGCCCCCTGATCGCGCGTTTCCGCAGCCCCTTCCGCGACGTGACACGGCGCATGACCACCCAGTTCCGCGGCTACATCACGCGCCGCCGAGGGGCCGACTGGGGCTTCTCGATCGATCTGCCCGGCACGCGCTTTGTGGTCGCGGACACGCGTATGTCGCGCAAGCTGACCGGTAGGCGCCTGATCGCCGATGACGCGGCCTGGACAAACGTCGTGCAGCGCGCTCGCGACAACCGGGCGCGCAACACCTTCATCGTCGCGCCCGGCCCGGTTTTGGTCGGGCATCCCATGCACGACCTCCTGAGCCGCGTGGCCGAGAGCATCGAGGGCGATCCGCCCTCGGTCATCGGCGCCATTGGCGGTGCCCTAGTCGGCGGTCTGATAGCCGGACCGGCGGGCGCCTTCTTTGGCGCCCTCGCCGGCTCGGTGGGCGGCGAGTATCTGCTGGATCGCTACGGCGAGGACATCGTGCGCAAAGCCGATGCCGAGCTCTGGGCCGCCTTCCCCACCAGCTTCAACCGCATGCTGACGCTCATGGAGCAACTGACCGACGGCGTGCAGACCCGTCCCAAGCGCTTCCTCGGTGTGCTCGCCGGCGACGTGCACCACTCCAACGTCATCCGGGGCGACCTGTTGCGAACGGCGCGACGGAAGGCCGTGTACCACTTCACCATGTCGCCCTTGCAGCGGCACGTTTCGGAGGGCGACAAGGACCTCCTGAACGACCTGCAAGGCGGCGCCTGGTACGTGGATGCCTTGAACGCCCTTGAGCGCCCATCCTTTGTGGAGGATCAGCGGCGGCGGTTGTCGTGGTATCCGCTCGATCGCGACGGTTGGCGCACGAGCTTCGGCGAGCTGGACGACTGGAACTTCTTCGGCAAGTTCATCGGCGAGCTCAATATCGACGCCATCTCGATCAACTACCGCTATCGCGAGGCCGTTCTCGACGGGCCGCGCCAGCGTCTGCGCAGTATTACCGACCGCCGCCTGCTGCTGTAGCAGCGTAAGCTCAGACGCCGAGCAATGCCTGCCGCGCCAGCACCTATCACCATGACGACGAAGTCTTCCGCCATCCGTGTGGGAGGCTGAAGCTAGTCGAATTCGATGATCGCCTGATCGACCGCCAGGCTGTCGCCGGCGGCGGCGTGTATCTGGGAGACCACGCCGTCGCGCTCGGCGCGCAGCACGTTCTCCATCTTCATCGCCTCCACAACGGCCAACTCCTGGCCGGCCTTGATCTCCTGGCCGACCTCGACGGCGAGCGAGACAAGCAGGCCCGGCATGGGCGACAGCAGATACTTGGAAAGGTCCGGCGGCTCCTTCTTCAGCATGCGGGCGGCGAGCTCGGCCACGCGCGGCCGCAGCACCAGCATCTCGACCGAGGCCCCACCGTGGGTAAGCCGCCAGGAGGGGCCGCGCCGGTCGATCTGCACGGTCATGGGCTCACCGTCGATCACCGCATGGAACAGCGGCTCGCCCAGATGCCAACCGGACTCCACCATCAGGCCGTGGCCGCCCGCAGTGCCGGTCACGCGGAAACCGGCTTCGACCTCGGCGACATGGCTGGGATGCTGCGACTCGTCGCTCAGCACCACCCAGTCAGAGCCTGGTTCGGCGCCATGACCATAGAGCTGACCGCTGATCACCGCCTCGCGCTCGGCCTGCTTGTGCTGCACGATGGCAGCGACCGCCGCCAACCGCAGCAGCTCCGCTTCCGGCAGACTGCGGCCTTGGAATCCGTCGGCGAATTCCTCGGCGATGAAGTTGGTGCTGAGCCGGCCCTCGCGGAAGCGTGGGTGGGCCATAATCGCGGCCAGGAAAGGCATGTTGTGCGTGACACCGCGGATGTAGAAGGAGTCGAGCGCCGACTGCATCTCCTCGATCGCCGCATCGCGGGTCGGCGCGTAGGTGACCAGCTTGGCGATCATGGGATCGTAGTAGATGGAAATCTCCGAGCCCTCGGTCACGCCGCTGTCGACCCGCACGCTGCCACCGAGTTCCAGGGATTCCGCCAGCGTCTCGCCGGGCGCCTTGTAGCGCACCAGGCGGCCGATCGAGGGCATGAGGTTGCGCATCGGGTCTTCCGCGTAGACCCGCGATTCAATCGCCCAGCCGTTCAGCTTCACGTCGTCCTGCTTGAAGTCGAGCGCCTCGCCGGCGGCGATGCGAATCATCCATTCGACCAGATCCAGGCCGGTGATCATCTCGGTCACCGGATGCTCGACCTGGATGCGCGTATTCATCTCCAGGAAGTAGAAGCCGCGGTTCTTGTCGACGATGAACTCGACCGTGCCGGCCGAGGTGTAGTCCACCGCCTTGGAGAGCGCGACCGCCTGGGCGCCCATGGCGGCGCGGGTCTCGGCGTCTAGGAAGGGCGAGGGCGCCTCCTCGATCACCTTCTGATGGCGGCGCTGGATGGAGCACTCGCGCTCGCCCAGATACACGGCATTGCCGTGGCCGTCGGCCAGGACCTGGATCTCGATGTGGCGCGGCTCCTCGATGAACTTCTCGATGAAGATACGCTCGTCGCCGAAGCTGGCGCGCGCCTCGTTCTGCGCCGAGCGGAAGCCCTCGCGCGCCTCCTCTTCGTTGGCCGCAACACGCATGCCCTTGCCGCCGCCGCCGGCCGAGGCCTTGATCATGACGGGATAACCGATCTCGCCGGCGATCTTCACTGCCTCCTCGGCATCGGCGATCAGACCCATGTGGCCAGGCACCGTGCTGACCCCGGCCTCGTCGGCCAGCTTCTTGGAGGTGATCTTGTCGCCCATGGCGGCGATGGCGCCGCGCGGCGGACCGATAAAGGCGATCCCCGCGGCATCCAACGCCTCGACAAAGGCCGGGTTCTCGGAGAGGAAGCCGAAGCCCGGATGCACCGCCTGGGCGCCGGTGTCCTTGCAGGCGGCGATGATGCGCTCCATGACCAGGTAGCTCTCGGCCGCCGCGGACGGACCGATATGCACCGCCTCATCCGCCATCTCGACGTGCAGCGCTCCGGCATCGGCATCGGAATAGACCGCAACAGTGGCGATCCCCATACGCTTGGCCGAGCGCGCGATGCGGCAGGCGATCTCGCCCCGATTGGCTATGAGAATCTTGTCGAACACTGGATTTTCGGCCCTCCCCGCAAAGACCGCATTCGTTACATAGTCTTTACAGGGCCAGCCCGCCCTCGGCCAGCTTTTTGCGCACTGCAACAAACAGCGTTACCGAGCGGTGGAAGCGCAAGCGGCTCCTAAAGCGGCAGGTTGTCGTGCTTCTTCCAGGGGTTTTCGAGCTGCTTGTCGGCCAGCATGGCGAGCGAGCGGCAGATCCGGTGGCGCGTATTGTGCGGCATGATCACGTCGTCGAGAAAACCGCGCGAGGCGGCGACGAAGGGGTTGGCGAACTTCTGCCGGTACTCCTCGGTGCGCGTCTCGATCTTCTCCTGATCGCCCATGTCGGCGCGGAAGATGATCTCCACAGCGCCTTTCGGGCCCATGACCGCGATCTCGGCGGTCGGCCAAGCGAAGTTCACGTCGCCGCGCAGGTGCTTGGAGCTCATGACGTCGTAGGCCCCGCCGTAGGCCTTGCGCGTAATCACAGTGACCTTCGGCACGGTGGCTTCGGCGAAGGCGAAAAGTAGCTTGGCGCCGTGCTTGATGATGCCGCCGTACTCCTGGCTGGTGCCCGGCAGGAAGCCGGGTACGTCGACGAAGGTGACGATTGGGATGTTGAAGCAGTCGCAGAAACGCACGAAGCGCGCCGCCTTGATCGAAGAGGCGATGTCGAGACAGCCGGCCAGCACCAAGGGCTGGTTGGCGACGATGCCGACCGTCGAGCCCTCCATGCGGACGAAGCCGGTGATGATGTTGCCGGCGTAGTTGGACTGCAGCTCGAAGAACTCGCCGTCGTCGGCAATCTTCGTGATCAGCTCCTTCATGTCGTAGGGCCTGGTCGGGTCGCTCGGCACCAGGGTGTCGAGTGACAACTCGGCCCGGTCGGCAGGATCGTCGGTCGGCCTTAGCGGCGGTGCTTCGCGGTTCGAGGCCGGCAGGAAATCGACGAAGCGGCGCAGCTCCAGCAGCGCCTCCACGTCGTTCTCGAAGGCGAGGTCGGCAACCCCCGACTTGGTGGTGTGGGTGATGGCGCCGCCGAGCTCCTCGTGGGTCACGGTCTCGTGGGTCACCGTCTTCACCACGTCGGGACCGGTAACGAACATGTAGGAGGAATCCTTCACCATGAAGATGAAGTCTGTCATGGCCGGCGAATAGACCGCGCCGCCGGCGCAGGGCCCCATGATCAGCGAGATCTGCGGCACCACGCCAGAGGCCAGCACGTTGCGCTGGAAGACCTCGGCATAGCCTGCGAGCGAGGCCACGCCCTCCTGGATCCGCGCCCCGCCGGAGTCGTTGAGGCCGATCACCGGGGCGCCAACCTGAATGGCCTTGTCCATGATCTTGCAGATCTTCTCGGCGTGCGGCTCGGAGAGCGAGCCGCCGAAGACCGTGAAATCCTGGCTAAAGACGAAAACCAGGCGGCCGTTGACGGTGCCATAGCCGGTCACGACCCCGTCGCCCGGCACCTTGTTGTCGCCCATGCCGAAGTCGCCGCAGCGGTGCTCGACGAACATGTCCCACTCTTCGAAAGAGTCTTCGTCGAGGAAGATTTCGATCCGTTCCCGCGCGGCCAGCTTGCCCTTTTTGTGCTGTGCCTCGATGCGGCGCGTACCGCCGCCGGCCCGCGCGCCGTCCCGCTTCTCCTCAAGCTGGCGGATGATGTGCTGCATGCCCGCCTCCCTTTGACCCCTTTGCCCTCAATCGCTTGGCAAGCGATAGCACGGCTGTCCGGGAAGCGAAAGATACCCGCCCGCGCGAATGGCTTTCTGCGCGGCAGAGATCCTCCCCGGCCGCAGCCACCGGGGCTGCGGCCGGTTCAGACATGCAAGTTGCGTTTAGCTGTCGCCGTTCAGCCGGCGCAGCGTTTCCCGTGTCCGCTCTTCGAAGGGTGTCATGGAATTCCGCGCCATTCCGGTCGCCAGTTCCATGATCTTTGTCGCCTCCGCCAGGTACTGCTGGGTGGCCGTCTGGGCGTAGTCACATTGCACCCGGAAGGCCTGCTCGAAGTCCTTGCAGTGTGAGAGATTTTCGCTGGTCTGCAGGTTCTGCTGCAGGCGCGTGCTGGCAAAGGACATGACCTCGCTGCTGAGGCCGGCCATGCCGTTCAGCATCGCCTCGCTCGACTTGAACATCGTCGCAAGGGCTTCATTGTTGCTGTCAATCAGCGCCTGATAGGTCTCCGGACCCGGGGTGACAGTGACGGGTCCCTCTGAGGTTGTCGGCTTTTCCGTAGCTTTAGCCATTTCTATTGGTCCTGCAAAAAAAAGGGTTGAAGAAGCGGGTTGCTTGCGTCTCCCCCCAATCCCCCGTTCAACCGCGGTCCCGCGTTCGCCGCTCGGGGTTGTTTTGGCTAGTTATTCAGCCCTTAACCATAATCGCAATAGGAGTATTTTCAGATCGCCGCCGACTGAAGTCTCACCGCTGGGACAGCGGTCGCATCGTCGGCGCTATCCGCGCGCAAAGCCGGCCTGACCGCTGGACGCATGGCGCGAATACTCAGGCAATGAGCCGGCCCACTCATCAAGATGTTGTAGGCGCGCCGAGATCGTAGCAATATATACAGTAGGGTTGCAGGCGATGGCCGCGGCCAAGGCCGATTACCTGTCGGCGGTTTCGCAGGGCGAAAAACAAATCCGGGGATGGTGGGCTTAACGACTTCGTAACCTTGGTAAACCAAATTTGACACAGCCGCGGCGCGACCTTTTTTTAAACAATGGACTTTGGGGATCACACTATGGACGACCTGAACCGGCAGGCCTGCGTGGCTGCACTTTGGATTCTGCACGGCGGCTCGCTGGCCGAACTGTTGCGCGCGCACGATCAGGGCGATCACGCGGCTCACCTCGATTCGGCGATCGCCGAAGTCTCGCGCATCATCGGGAAGGAATTCGGGACCGAAGTCTGGACCGAGGCGATGAGCTGGGCTTTCGACCAGACCTGGTGCGGCGACGCCTCGCAGGCAGCGCCGGCCGTCCGTAACTGAAACGCACCGCCGCGCCGTTTCATTGTCGCTCGGCAATCGCCGCTGTCTCTGCTATCGCTAGCTCGACCCGAAACGACGGCAGCGCGGAGAGACAGATGTTGGCACGCTTTCCGGCCTGGGGGCTGATCGCGATCCTCGCCATGACCCCTGCAGCAGCGGCCGCAGAGAGCATCGCCGTAGCGGCCTCCCCGGCCGTTCTGGCCTTCGAGCAGTTCATCCGCGCCAGTACCCCGGTCTGTGAGCGGCGTCCGGCCGCCGACTGCGTCGACGCCGGATGGGGCTTTGCCGATACCAACCGCGACGACCGCCTGTCCCTGGCCGAACTGACGGACATCCGCAACACCCTGGTCGAGTGGACCGGCTGGCGCGGCGAGAGCCTGCATCGCCGCGAGCGCGCGGCCATCGCGGTCGGCATCCTGATGGTCGATTCGATCGGCCTGGAAAACCTGGTGGCCAGCTACAACCGCGATTCTGACGGCGCGCTCAGCCGCAACGAGCTCCTGGCCGACGTGACCCTGGACGAACGTCCCCTGGGCGAGGTGCTGCTCGACGAGCAGGCCGTCGACCGGGCCGCCATGGCGCAGCGCCTCGGCAGCCTGTCGCCGATGCTCGAAGGCCTCCTCACGACACCCCAGCAATGACGGCTCGGTGATGAAGGGGCGCCGAAACCCGCTGAAGCTCAACAAGCTGCAGCTCAAGACCCTGGCAATCTTGCAGCAGATGGCGCGGAGCAAGGAGCATGCGCAGCCGGGTGACGATCCCGGCTCGATCATGGTCAGCAACTTCCCGCCGCCGCACGGCAACCACTATCACATCGGCGATTCGGTCGTGCTGGGTCGCGACGCCAATGGCTTGGCCAACCCCGCCGTCTTCGCGGCGCTGGAGCGCAAGGGCTTGCTCCGCTCGCTTTTTCCCCTCGGCGCGGTCCTGACCGCCGACGCGCTCGAATACGACACCGGCCTAGCCGCGGCGATCCTGCACCGCGCCGATCACTGAGCCCGCAAGAGAGCGAGAAAGCGTTCGGCCGCCTCGAGTTCGGCGCGGACGCCGGCCCGCTGCCGCGCGGCCTCCGGATCTTCGCCCCAGATCTCTGTCTGAAAGAGCGCGTCGAGCTCGGCTGCCACGAAAGCGTCCTCGGCGCTGAGATGGCCACGCAGCAGCGCCAGACCGATGACCAGCGAGCCGGCCGCCTTCACCGCCGTCGCCAATGCGGCCAGCGACAGGTCGTCCTGCGCCTCGACCGCCCGGCCGAGCGCGGCAACGGCAGTGGCCGGCTGTGGCTTGGGCAGAATGCCCACGGTCACAACCAACGGCGCGTCGAAGGTCAGCGCCGCCCAGTCGAGCAAGGGTTGCCAAGTCTGCGTCTGCCGGGCCACCAGCTCAGGCGGCTGTTCGGCCCGGTAGCAGACCAGATCGGTCTCCCCAAAGGCGGCCATCTCGGCGATGGCCTCGGCGCGGCGCGGCGCGATCAGGTCGATCGCCGTGCAGGCGAGCGACATGCAGGGCATGGAGTGCGGCTTGATGGTCTCTTCCTGGGCCGCCCACTCGGCTGCGACCGCCTCGGCGAGCGGCCTGTTGGGCAACAGCAGAAGCGAGCGGCCCGGCGTCTTGACCGGGCGCCCGTCCAGCTCGATGCGCAGGCCGCCCCCGGCGCTGTCCCCCGATAGATCCCCGGGCGCAGCTGAGACGACCTTGGTGTCCTTGTAGAATCGCTTCACGGAGGCTCGCTGTGAGGAACCGCGTTGTCGCCGGTCAGTCACCGAACAGGTTCTTGATCCCCTCGACCGCACCCTCGACGGCATCGGCGGCACCTTCGGCAGCGCCGCCGACCGTGTCGCTGGCGCCTTCCGTGACCGACTCGATGACCGAAGGCTCGGAGCCCGACGCTCCAGCCGCAGTCTCATTGACTGCCACGACGCAAGGGTTGTCCTCTCCGCCCACCTGGCCGGCGACCTTGTCGCCGATCAGCACGCCGATGCCGGCGACCGGATTGATCACCATGCCGGCGGTCTTGGCGATACCGAGCGCGGTGCCCAGAGGGTCCGGCGCGACGCTGGGCGAGGCCAAGGTCCCGGTTACGTTGAAGGGAACGGCCAGGCTGGCAATGCTCGCCTCGCGCGTCGCGGTATCGAAGTTCAGGTTCAGCTCCTCGGCCCGCAGATTGACCGTACCGCCGCCCGAAACCGTGAATTGCTCCGTATCGACGACCATGGCCTGGCTGGTCGCCATGCCGTTTTTGATGTCGAAGCGGCTGATCATGCAGTTGAGCCGCGCGTCCTCGTCGCCGCCGAGCAGCGGCCCCATCACGTCGCCCAAGCCGACGGCCACGATCTTCAGCAGCTTGTTGGTGATCACGCCCTCGTTCGAGACGACCTCGCTACGGCCGTTGAGCGAGCTCGCGATCTCCCGCATCGAGGCGCCGGCGCCCGTGAGATCGACATCGACATCCATGGTGCCGGCGACCGTGTCGTCGATACCCATGTCCTGCAGCAGCTTGCCGTAATCCAGGTCGTCGACTTTCAGCACAGCCGTCAGCGGTGGGGCTGCCTGGCCACCGTCGAGATCGACCTGCGCGCCTGGATCTGGCCACCGGAAAAGCCCGCGGTCAGCGGCTGAACCGCGACCCGCCCGGCCTTCAGCGAAAGGGTGAGATCGAGGTCGGCAAGCTCCATGTTTTCCTGCAGCTTCAGCAGCGCCGCCTTCAGGGTTATCTCCGCGTCCGCCGCCTGCAGGCCGTCGAGCGGCAACGGATCGTCGCTGAACACATAACGGCCGCCGCCCGAGGGGGCGCTATCGGTTCCGCCGCCGCTTGCGTCGCTGCCGGCGGCCTCGCCAGCCGACTGTTCGCCGCCGGCAGCTCCCCCAGTGAAGTCCGCCAGGTCGATCAGGTTGGAGCTGAAAGCGCCACTGATGGCCGGCTTGGGACCGGCCAGGGAGACCGTGGCGGCGCCAGCGATATCGCTGGCGCCAACTTTGGCGGTCAGCTCGGAGAGCTTGATCGCCTCGCCCTCCTGGCCCACCCGGGTCGAGACGTCGTAGGGCCCGATCGGCGGCAATGCATTGCCGAGCGCAGCGCCGAGATCGGCCAGGCTCTCGCCCTTGGCCGAGATCTTGAGATCGGCGCCTTGTCCGGCAAGCGGCTGGGCGATGCTGCCTTCGACCCCGAGCGTAGCGCCGGCCGCCTCGGCCATGAGCTGGACCGGAAATGGCCCGCTGTTGAACTGATCGAAGGAGCCGAAAGTGCCTTCGACCGCGAAGGCCAGGTCGTTATAGCTGCCCGTCATGGCCAGGGTGATCGGGCTATCGCTACCGCTGGCCCCGCCGGTCAGCTCATCGAGCAATACCCGATGCTCCTCGCCGGTCTTGCCGTCCCGATAGGTCAGGCTGCCCTGCACAATGCTGATTTCGTCGAAGGCGAGGTTCAGGCCGCCGGTTCCCGAAGTTCCGCTCTCGGAACCGCCCTCCGTAGCGCCCTCGCCTGCCGCCGCGCCGGTGTCCAGGACCCAGTTGCCCCGCCCCTCCACATCGGTCTCGACCAGGATGTCGGGCTCGACCAGGATCAGACGCTTGACCTGAACGTTGCCGGACAGCAGCGGCATCAAGGCGGCCTGAAGCTCGAAACGCTTCAGCTTGACCATCTCCGGCCGGCTGCCCCAGGAGGCGTTGCTGAGGCTCACGTCCTCGACGGTGATCGCGGGCGTCAGCGAGATCTTCAGGTCGATCGGGCCGGCAAGCGCCAGGTCCCGCCCGGTGGCCTTCTTCGCCTCGGCCTCGATCACGCCGCGGTACTGCTCAAGATCCAGCGTGGAGAGAACCACATAGCCGGCCACCACGACAGCGACCAGCAGGCCAACAATCCCGGTGAGGATCCATTTGAGTTTCATGCCCGTTCCTTCCCAATCTCGCTGAGCGCCGGCAGCAGCTCCGCAAAGGAGTGGATCACCCGCGCCGCGCCCGCGGCGGTAAGCTCCTCGACCTCATGATAGCCCCAGGAGACCCCGAGACCCAGAACCCCGGCATTGCACGCCATTTCCATGTCGAACGAGGTGTCGCCGATCAGCACCGTCTCGCCCACGTCAACGCCAGTCTCGGCCATGGCCCGTTGCAGCATTCCGGGATGCGGCTTGCCGGGACCGAGGTCGGCAGTCTGTAGTGTTACGAAACGCTGCGCCAAACCGTGCCTTTCGAGGGTCGCCAGCAAGCCGCGCCGCGCCTTCCCGGTGGCGATGCCCAGCAGCACGTCGCGCGTTTCCAGGGCTTTCAGCGCCTCGTGGACACCGGGAAAGAGGGGCTCGGTGTGGTCAGGCCGGGTCCGCAGGGCGAAAAAGTGCTGGCGGTAAAGCTCCGCCAGCTCCTCAACCGATGGGTGGTCGACGGCCGGTTCCCCGCCGGCAAGCAGCCGCGCGATAGCAGCCTCCAGGCTGAGTCCGACGACGCGGCGGATCGCCTCAGGCGCGGGCGCAGCGCGTCCGGTTTCGCGGAAGGCAGCGGTCATGGTTTCGACGATGAAGTGCTGGCTATCGACCAGCGTGCCATCGCAGTCGAAGACCACCAGCTTCCAGCCAAAGCCGTTACCGTCCGTCATGACCTCATCTGCTTGTGACCGGGTTGCCCTGGCACGGCCCATGGGCTTCGCGTTCGCCGTAGCGCGGGACCCACAGCTGCCCGGCGCCGCACCTGCGATTGCTAGGTCAGTAGCGCCGATCGTGCGGCGGCGCAAGGCTTGTCGCCCAAGCCCCAAGGCAGCGTACCCAAAGGCAGCCCAGCCGAAGGCGGGCTAACGGGAGCGATGTCGCTCAAATGCCTCAAGCGATCGTGGCCGAATCCGATTGCGCAACGGAGTCACGGTGCGGCGCTGGACATCCGCGCTGTTTTCGAAGCGCGGCGTCACGTTGCCGAGCGGCTCGATGACCGGGTGCAATTTGCCGCTCAGCCGATCCGTCGGCGGCTTGGCGGAGCGGACCGCCGGAACCCGCTGATTGCGTATCACGTCGCGCTCCCGGGCCCGTTGGCGCCACTTGTCGCGCGTCTGCTCGATGCGGGAGTTCTCGAGGGACCGAAGACGCGATTCGCGCTCCACGCGACTGAAGTACTCGTTGTCGTCCCGTGCCATGGCCTCCGGCATCGTCGCTCCACCATAGAGCAGCATGGCCAACAATAGCCCGATGAGCGACAGGGCAGGCATCTTCTCCATAAGAGATAGATCTGTCCGCCCTGGATCCATTTCAAGCACCGCGCGTCGCAGCTGCGGACTTGATCCGCCCAAGCAAGCCAAGCTAGACAGCGCCTGCGCAAGGGCCGACAAGCAACCCGCTAATCCTTCAAACTTACCTCTGATTTTTACTATATTCCTTTATAATAATATATAAAGTAAATTCACAACTATTGCATATTTATATTAAATTAGTTCTTCTTTATCGTTGACTTTTGTCCGGAATATTGTTATTGTTTTTCTGGAATTGATTGAGCTTTGCACCGGAGTTCGGCCATGGGTATGACCGCGCTAGCTTTTTGCCTTTTCAGCACGATGCTGCTCGGCGCCGCGATTTTTTCTACGGTGACGACGGGCCACGAGGTATGCCGGGCGCGCCGATAGCCCCCTGGAGGTAGCCTCCAAAGCAGCCCCATAGCGGAAGGTATCCCTATGACAGAAGACGCACCGCAGAACGGCAAGGGCCCGGCCCTAACCTCGGGCGAAGCCGCTGCCATGTTGCTGCAGATCGCGGCCGAGACTGAGGTCGACGGCGTCGCCTACCTACCGGGCGCCAAGGAGCTGAACATACAGGCGAAGCGGCTCGATCTTAGCATTTTGCCGGCAGGCGTGTTCACCGATCTGCTTTGTTATTGGCAGTCCAAGTGTAAGGACGGACGTTTGCCGGCGCGCGCGGACATCGATCCGCTGGATTTCCCCCAAGCGCTCGGGCACGTCAGCTTGCTCGATGTCTGTCAGGATCCGCTGCACTTCCGTTTCCGTCTCGACGGGAGTCTCGTCGCAGAGCACCGCGGCCAGGACATGACCGGCCGCAGCACCGACGAAGTGCGCCCGCTGGCACTGGCGAACATCCTGCGCACCCACTACACCCAGGTGGCGACGAGCGGCGAACCGAACTTCCACGAGATCCGCTTTTTCCAGGGGGCCGAGACGGTAACCTACAAGGGCCTGGCTCTGCCGCTGTCGGATGACGGAGAGCAGGTGACCATGATCCTGGTCTGCACCCTGAGCACCGAAGCGCTGCTCGACCTCCTGTAACGCCCAACGGCGGCGACGCCGCACCCGACCTCCCCGCCCCGCTGCCCGGCCGAAGCGAGTGCCAGCCATGCTCCCTCCTCTCTGGGTAGCGGAGCGGTGGCCCCCTTTAGCACTCTTCTTCTAGCGCCCGCGCGGTAGCCGAAGCAAGCTGTTCCGGAGTAGAAGTACGGCCAGGCGCAGCGCCTGGCGACTGTCGGGCGCGCGACGGATCTCAGCCGAGGTCTGAAGCGGCGGCGCCTCCAGCCTGGCGCAATTGCCGGCCAAGAGATCTCGGCAGGTTTCCGCGGCGAAGCCAGCAGTCTGAAAATAGAGGTTGTCCGTATTGCGGTTGATCGACCAGCCGAGGGTCGGAAAGTGGCCTTCGCGCAGGATGACGCCGCTATCCAGCCGCTCGGTCAGCCGCTGCAGCACGACGCCGGTCGTCGGCGCCGAATCGTGGATCTCCCAAACACCCGGCGGTGCCCCGCGATAGTGTGTCGGATCGGCCATATGATAGGACCAGATGCCGTAGCGCGCCGCGCCAAGGATCGCGCCGCGCAAGATGTCGTAGCCCAGGAAAGCGATAATGAAGTCAAGCTCCCGAGACTGGATTGCGGCCACATCCGCCTCGCTGAAACGGTAGGCCCAGGCGCCCTGTCGCTCGAGCGCGCAATCCAACTTCGGCAATGCCGCGATCTCGGCAGGTAAGGGCCGCGGCTGCCAAGCCTGCGCCGGGCGAAAGCGGTTCTCGATCCGCATGAGCAGCCGCCAGAGTTTTCCGCCTCTGGAATAACGCGGCTGGTTCGGGATACCGATCTTGTTGCCGCGGATCAGCAGGCAAGGGCGCGCGCCCTCGACCTCCAGCAGCGCGCCGAGACAGAGCTCGTGCCACCGCACGGTACGCGCATGGGTGACGAGCACGGCATAGCGCAGCTGCCTCGAGGAAGGAGACCCGGTTGCATCATCCAGAGTCCGTCCGCCAGCGCTATCGACAGCGTCGGCCATTGCGGTTGGAGACTCCCGCTCTTGTTCGCACAGGCAATCTAACCACGGGCAAGGCTTTCCGATTGGGTCGATCTCGGACCGCTAGTTGTCGAGGCTATCGGAACGCGACTGCCCCTTAGCCCGATCGAAGCCGAAGTCCGCCCAGGCCCGCTCCATGTGCTCCGGCAAGGGGGCGACCACGCGCAAGGTCGTGCCGTCCGCGGGATGCGGCACGGCAATCTCCCGGGCGTGCAGCTGCAGCTGCTTGATCTCCGGCCGGCCACGCAGGAAGGCCGCTTTGCCACCATACTTGCCGTCTCCCAGAATGGGATGGCCGATCAGCGCGCAGTGGACCCGCAGCTGGTGCGTTCGCCCGGTGATCGGTCGCAGCGCCAGCCATGCCGCCTCTCCTTTCGAGGCCCCGGCCACGACGTACTCGGTGAGCGCCTTGGTGCCGTGCGGATCGCCGGCCATCTTCTCCCGCGCTGCACCTGCCTGCTTGCCGATCGGTAAATCGATGCGGCCCCGGGCCGGCCGTGGCACGCCCGCGACCGCCGCCCAGTAGGTCTTGCGCACCGCGCCATCGCGGAAGGCCTCGGTGAGTGCCTGCGCGGCGCGGCGGTTGCGCGCCAGCAACAGGATGCCGCTGGTGTCCTTGTCGAGACGGTGGACCAGGCGAGGCCGCTCCGCCGCTTCGAACTGCAGCGCCTCCAGCATGGCGTCCAGGTGCCGCGTCTGGCCACTGCCGCCCTGAACCGCGAGCCCGGCCGGCTTGTTCAGCGCAATCACCCAGTCGTCGCGGAAAAGCACGGCATCGCGGAGCCACGCCGTCGCCCGCTCGTCGGCCGGCGCCGCCGGACGCCTGCCCTGGCGTGCCGCTTGCGATGCGTCGGTCGCGGCGCTGGGCGGGACGCGTACCTGCTGACCGGCCTGCAGCCGGACCCCGGCCTTGGCCCGCCTGCCGTCAACCCGCACCTGGCCCGTGCGCAGCAGCTTCTCCAGGCGGCCATGGCCCAAGCCCGGGAAATGCTGTTTGAACCAACGGTCGAGCCGGAGCTCCGCCTCGTCCTCCTCGACCGTGAGCAGCTGAACCTTCACCGAACTCTCCACCGACTGCGCGCAAGCCTCGCCAAGCGAGGACCGGCAAGCATGACATGATCCGAGAAAACTAGACGGCGACCGCCGGCAAATCCAGATGAGCCCTTCACGCATCCGACGCCGGCGCCCCTTCACGGCTTGCGAACCGCCAAGACACTTGTTCGGCTTCCATATGGATAGAGAATATTACATTGTTAAGAGTTAGGACTTACAAATATAGTAAATATATGCATAAGAATTATCGTAAATTTTTCTTGAATTCTTCCTGTCCGAGACTAGAATTTTGGCGATCGAGCAAACATAGAAGTTGCACGAGGCCAGAGATGCGAGATAGGCTTGCCGCATTCCTCAAGGATGAAAGGGGAGAGACGATCATCGAGTACGTGATGATCGGCTTCCTGGTCACCATGGTTCTGGCCAGTCTGCTCCTGGCCTAGCTGAGACAACCTCCTGAGCCACCACACCTAGAAGGCTGTTCTCGGGGCCCGTCGCGTGGCAGCCGGGCCCGGGTCTCTCCTAGGGATAGCTTTGCGGCATGGGATCGTCGCTCTGGAGCGCCTCCAGGAGCGGCGCTAGGTCGGCTTCGTAGCGGCGCCAGGAGTCTACACTGTCGCGGTAGAGAGGTTGGCGGACCTGCCAAAGGCTCGCCGTCTGAACGCTGCGCCGCGTCTCGTGGAACCGCAGAACCCTGACATCCCATGCGAGGCCGCAGTGCTCCAGCAAATCGCGCGACACGCGCTCCGGATCGGCTACCAGATCCTCGTAACGAACCTCATGGATCGCCAGCGGCAGGACCTTCCGCCAATGCTCCATGAGCCGCGTATAGAGGCGGTAGTACCGACCAAGCTTTTGCAAATTATAGGCATAGGGGTGATAGCCGAGAAACTTGTGGAAAAAGATCGAAAGGCAGGTCGCTCGCGGATCGCGCGTGCAGTGGATGATCCGCGCGCCAGGAAACAGGACGGCAATAAGGCCCAGGTGAAGAAAGTTGGCGGGCATTTTGTTGGTGACTCGTAGGGCGGAGGGAGAGATCGCATCGAGTCGGGAGAGGTACTGCTCGGTTGCCGCGCCAATGGTGGATTCGTCAAGGTTAGCAATGCAGTTGAGGTAGTCCTCGGTGCCGTGCTTTTCCGCCAGGCCGTGCGCGAAATCTTCGATGTCCGGAAGCTCGCCGCCGCCCACAACATCCGGGTGGCTAGCCAGGATCTGCTCCAAGAGCGTAGTGCCGGAGCGTGGCATGCCGACAATGAAGATGGGCTTTTCGCTCGGCGTCCCCAGGCCGGCGAAGCGCTGAAAAACATCGGCGGTAAAGACCCGCGCGCGCTTGGCCAGATTGAGTCTCCGGTCGATCCAACCCGCTTCGCCGTTAACGTCCAGCAGACAGTTGCCGTCCTGATAGAAGCGGAAGGCTTTGGCGTGGTCACCGCGGTTGTGAAGCGCCCGGCCCAGCGTAAAGCAGACATCGGCACGCAACGGGCTGGTTAGCGAGGGCTCCTCAAGCGCCGACTCGAGCACTCGGATGTCGTCATCGGTAAAGCGGTAAGAGTGGTTGTTGGCCATCAGAAAGCACCGCTGGAGCGCCCCGGCGCCGGTGTTTGGCATCTCCTGGATCGTCGCCATGGCCTCATCGAACAAGCCGTCGTTCAAGAAGCTCCGAACCATGATGGACCGGCTGTGAAAGTCGTCCGGGTGTAAGGTCAAGGCCTTCCTACAGATCTCTCGTGCATCCACTCCCTTGCCGCTTTCGTCCAAGGCCCCGGCGAGGTTGTTGAGGATGTTGGGATCGTCGGGCCTGAGTGCGGCGGCCTGCCTCAGGTGGTATTCCGCGTCGCCCAGCCGCCCCCGAACCTTCAACAGATTGCCGAGGTTGTTATGGGCGTCGGCGTTCTTGGGCTCAAGCGCGATCACCCGAGTGTATTCCTCGCTGGCCCGCGAGACCCTGCCCGCCTTGGCGAGGGCATGGGCGTAATCGAAGCGCAACCGGGCATTCCGCGGATCGGCATCAAGAAGCGTCTCGTAGAGCCCGAAGGCCTCGACGAAGCTCTTAGCCTCCCCCAGGGCGTTGGCCAAGTTGTGCTCGAAATCGCGCTTGCCCGGCATCACTGCAAGAGCTTCGCGGAATCTTGGAATGGCGGCCTCGGCCTTTTCGAGCTTGATCAAGGCCACTCCCAGGGCGTTGAGAGCGTTGGCATTGCCCGGCTGCGCGGCAACGACGGTCCCGAGATGGCTAGCGGCCTCGTCAAAGCGGCCCGCTTGGAGGTGCATGAGCCCGAGGTTGTAGTTCGCGGTGGGATGAGCCGGGTGATGCATAAGAGTTTGCCGCAGAGCCGCGACAGCTTCTTGAGGGTGGCCCAACATTAGCAGCGCCGCTCCCAGGTTGGCGAGAATTTCCGGATTGTTACGCTCAAGCGTCAGCGCGCGGCGCAAAAACCGTTCGGCCACGGTTGGCTTACCCGTCTGCAGCGCAATCGTACCCATAGCATGCAGGACGCAGACATTTTCGGGCGCTTCGGAGAGCACGAGCCCGAACAGACGCTTTGCCTCCGCCAACCGTCCGGCACGGTGCGCTTGGACAGCCTGGCCCAGCATCTGCCGGAGGTCACGAGCCCGCCCTCCGACCGGCTCGTTCGGGACTGCGCCAATTGGCGCCGGAGTGTGCCCGGACACCTCGCAAGATCGCGTCATGACGCTATTATCTCGCCGGCCCATACAGCTCTGTCGGGCGAAAGTTATGTGGCGTTTGGTGTAGCTACTTGGGCAGTGTTGTGTCTTTACTCGGGCAGAGGCTTAACAATGCCACATGGCCCGCTCTCCCCTCGGCGGTCGGTCGAGTTGGATCGACGCTCCCGGATGGCAGGGGCATATGGCAGGGGCATATGGCAGGGGCATATGGCAGGGGCATGGAGCCGGAACGTCGGTCAGCAGGCGCTACCAGCTGGTTTGCAACGGCCGCGCCGCGATCGAAAAGAGCACCGACACAGCGGATCGAGTTGTCGTCGCGGCTGGCCGGAGACTATCGGTCGCGGGACGGTTCCGGCATCAAAAAACCGCCTCCGGTGGGTTTTCGGGGCGGATGGGTCAGGCGGCTGCGACCGGGCTTTTCGGATTGCGGATCCAGTTCAGGCAGGTCTCCGCATTCATCAGGTAGACGCCGATTCGGCCCAGCTCGGCGATCGCCTCGGTGGTCGCCCCGGAGACGGCATCGGGTACCAGGATAATTCGGAAGTCACGGGCGCCCGCCTCGTAAACGGTGGCACGCCCGCTGGTCGAAAAGTTGAAGCCGCAGACCACCACGGTGGTGACGCCGAGCTGCTTGAGGTGCTGATCCAGCCGAGTACAGTGGAAGGCACCCCAGCGCGGCTTGTAGATGGCCCACTCCTGCTGCGCGATCTCCTGAAGAGCGCCGCCGAGCAGCGACGGCGCGTCGAGCCGCACGCCGCTCTCCGGCTTCACGGCTTCGACCAACTCGGCGCCGAAGGTTCCGGGCATGAGAACGCGCAGGCCCTCTTCCACGGCCTGCCGGCGAAAGCTGTCGACGTTGGAACCATCCGGCCGGTAGAGCCGCACTGCGTGCACGATCGGGATACCGCGCTCCCGGAAGCCCCTCACCAGGCCTTCGAGCGCCGGGAGCGCCCCCTTCACACCGCAGGCGCGGAGCGGCGAGCCTTGCAGGGTAAAATCCCGTTGTGCATTGATCGTGAGCAAGGCGGCGCGGCCGCGTTCCGGCGCGGTGTAGTCAGCCATATGGGCGTGTCCCTGCCTTCTGTACTAACGCGATAGGGTTCGGCTGAGCGCGGACTTTATGGCTCTGGCCGCCAGGCGCAATCGGCAATGTTTCATGGCAGCCCCACAGATTCCGCAAGGCTGACAAAAACGGCTAACCATCACTCGCTGTTCCGGCTTCGTTCGCGGCGCAGTCTGGCCCAATAGTCCAGGCGCTTCTTGATGTCGCGCTCGAAGCCACGCTCGACCGGGCGGTAGAACGCGCGGCGGCCCATGCCTTCGGGGAAGTAATCCTGCCCGGAGAAGGCCTCCGGCGCGTCGTGGTCGTAGGCATAGCCGTCGCCGTATCCCAAATCCTTCATCAGCCGGGTCGGCGCGTTCAGGATGTGCTTGGGCGGCGCCAGGGAGCCGGTCTCCCGCGCTGCCTTCATGGCCTCGCCGAAGCTTCGATAGGCGGCGTTCGACTTCGGCGCCGTGCCCAGGTAGATCACCGCCTGGGCCAGGGCCAGCTCGCCCTCCGGGCTGCCGAGCCGCTCGTAGGCCTCCCAAGCGGCGATGGTCTGCGGCAGAGCCTGGGGATCGGCCAGCCCGATATCCTCGACGGCGAAGCGGGTGAGCCGCCGCGCCACGTAGCGCGGATCCTCGCCGCCGGCCAGCATGCGCGCCAGCCAGTAGAGGGCCGCGTCGGTGTCGGAGCCGCGCAGCGACTTGTGCAGGGCGCTGATCAGGTTGTAGTGGCCGTCCTGGCTCTTGTCGTAGAGCGGCGCGCGCTTCTGCACGACCTGCGCCAAGGCAGCCGTATCCAAGGGGGCGGCGTCACCCTGCGGCAGGCTGAAGAGCTCCTCGGCCAGGTTCAGCAAGTAGCGGCCATCGCCGTCGGCCATGGCCATCAGGGCGGCCCGCGCCTCGCCGTCGATCGGCAGCGTTCGGCCGACCGTCGCCTCGGCGCGCGAGAGCAGGGTTTCCAGGGCTGCCTCGTCGAGGCGCCGCAGCACGAAGACCTGCGCGCGCGACAGCAGGGCCGCATTGAGCTCGAAGGAAGGGTTCTCCGTTGTCGCCCCGACCAGGATGACGGTGCCGTCCTCGACATAGGGCAGGAAGCCGTCCTGCTGCGCCCGGTTAAAGCGCTGAATCTCGTCGATGAAGAGCAGCGTGCCACGCCCGACCGAGCGTCGCTCCTTGGCGCGCTCGAAGACCTTGCGCAGGTCGGCAACACCCGAGAAGACCGCCGAGAGCGGCTCGAACTCCAGGTCGCTAACCTCCGCCAGCAGGCGCGCGATGGTCGTCTTGCCGCTGCCCGGAGGCCCCCAGAGCACCATCGAGGCCAGCCGGCCGCTGGCGATCATGCGGCCGAGTGGCGCCTCGGGTGCCAACAGATGGTCCTGGCCGACCACCTCCTCGAAGCGGGCCGGACGCAGCCGGTCAGCGAGCGGCCGTGGTGCCTGGGCTTCGAAGAGGCCGGTCGCGGACACGCGAGCCTCCGGCCCGATCAGCCGCTGATCTCGACCGTGCGCACCCGGCCGCCGCGGCTGAAGCTGATCGACCAGCGCTCGGCCGGCCGGGTCAAAGCGCCGAGCAGATCGTCAACTTGGCCGACTTCGACGCCGTTTACCGAGAGGATCACGTCGCGCGGCTTGAAACCCAAGCGGTGCGCCGGCTGGCCGCGCCTGATGGCGGTGATGACCACCCCGTCCCAGAGTCCGCCCATTTCGAGCTCCTCGGCGACCGCAGGCGAGAGGTTGGCGATCTTGGCGCCGGTCAGGGGGTGGCGGTCGCCCAGCGCCGTTTCCTCGCGCGGCGGATCTTCGGGGGCCTCGGCCATGGCCAGTTCCAGGGTTGAGACCTGCCGGTCGCGCCAGACTTCCAGCGGGACCGAACTGCCGAGCTCGCGCGTGGCGACGCGGAAGCGGAAGGCCTACAGGTCGTCGACGGTCTGGCCATCGACCGAAGTGATGACGTCACCCTTGCGCAAGCCGGCACGTGCCGCCGGGCCGTTCGGATGGACCTTGCTGACGATCACCCCGCCTGGCCGCGTCAGGCCGAAGGCCTCGGCCAGGTCGCTGTTGACGGTCTGGCCGATCAGGCCGGTCCAGGGCCGGACCAGGGCATTGCCGCCAGCGGCACTGGCCACCACGGTGCGCACCATGTTGGCTGGAATGGCAAAACCGATGCCGATCGAGCCGCCGCTGCGCGAAAAGATCGCCGTGTTGATACCGATCAGCCGCCCGTCCAGGGTCACCAGGGCGCCGCCCGAGTTGCCGGGATTGATCGCCGCGTCGGTCTGAATGAAGAAGCTGTAGTCGCTGATCCCAGCTTGGGTCCGCGCCAAGGCCGAGACGATGCCGCTGGTCACCGTCTGGCCGACGCCGAAAGGGTTGCCGATGGCGAGCACCAGGTCGCCGACCTCGATCGAGTCGGAGTCCTTCAGCTCGATGACCGGCAACGCCTCGCCCTGCGGGTCGATGCGCAGCACCGAGAGATCGGTCTGCTTGTCCTCGAGCACCAGCTCGGCGGCGAACTCGCGGCGGTCGGCCAGCACCACGCGGATCTCGGCGGCCCCCTTGATCACGTGGTAGTTGGTCACGATCAGGCCGTCCGGGGCGACGATCACGCCGGAGCCGAGCGAGTTCTGGACCCGCTCGCGCGGCATGCCGAAGCCGAAATCCTCGCCGAAGAAGCGCTTGAACAGCGGATCGTTGAACAGCGGCGAAAAGCCGCGCCGTTCGCTCACCACGCGCTTCGTATAAATGTTGACCACCGCCGGCGCGACCTGACGCACCACCGGGGCGAAGGACAGCATGACCTGCTCGCGGGACTGCGGCACCTCGCGTTCTACCTCGGCACGGGCTTCCGGCACCAGCAGGACCAGCGGAAGCAGGGCCAAGGCTCGGCCCCAGGGGATCACTCTGCGCAACATGAGCAAAAACGCCTCATCCGGCTTTTTTCGTTTAGTGCGGTCGCATCATAATGAGTCTGGCGTCAGAACGCGAAAGGGCAGCCCGCGAAAGGCTGCCCCCTGCAAATCCGAGCCGGACGACGGCCCCCATCAGGAACCGCTGTCCTCGTCCTCCTCTTCGTCGTCGTGCTCCATGGTCGGGCCCGAATCCTGGCCCTTGGCATCCGGATTGCGGTCGACCAGCTCGATCATCGCCATCGGCGCCATGTCGCCGTAGCGGAAGCCGGCCTTGAGGACCCGCGTGTAGCCGCCCGGGCGCTCCTTGTAGCGCTCGGCCAGCTCACCGAACAGCTTGGCCGTGATGTCGTGGTCGTGCAGCACCGACATGGCCTGCCGGCGGGCGTGCAGGTCGCCGCGCTTGCCCAGGGTGATGAGCCGGTCGACGAAACGCCGCAGATCCTTGGCCTTGGGCAGGGTCGTCTTGATCTGTTCGTGCTTCAGCAAGGCAACGGCCATGTTGCCGAACATGGCCTTACGATGGGACGACGTGCGATTGAACTTGCGATAACTCAGACCATGGCGCATGGCGGGCTCTCCTCTCCTCCGGGCCTCGCGGGCGAGACCGATTGCACAACCCGCGCGCCGCGGCCAGGCCATGTGCGGTGTGGCCGTGAACGGCGGGGTGGGACCAGCGCGGTCCCAAGGGGCCTTCGGCCCCTTCAAGCGAGCTGGGTGCCTAGTAGGGCTCTTCCAGCTTCTTGGCCAGCTCCTCGATGTTCTCGGGCGGCCAGGTCGAAATTTCCATGCCCAGGTGCAGGCCCATCTGCGACAGCACTTCCTTGATCTCGTTCAAGGACTTGCGGCCGAAGTTGGGGGTCCGCAGCATCTCCGCCTCGGTCTTCTGCACCAGATCGCCGATGTAGACGATGTTGTCGTTCTTCAAGCAGTTGGCCGAGCGCACGGAGAGCTCAAGCTCGTCGACCTTGCGCAGCAGGTTCTTGTTGAACGGCGGCTCGCTCGGCTGCTCCTCCGCCACGCCGGCCTTGGGCTCCTCAAAGTTGATGAAGAGCTGCAGCTGGTCCTGCAGGATGCGCGCCGCCAGGGCGACCGCGTCCTCCGGCGAAACGGCGCCGTTGGTCTCGATCTCCATGGAGAGCTTGTTGTAGTCGGTGACCTGGCCGACGCGGGTGTTGTCCACCTTGTAGGCGACCTTGCGGACCGGCGAGAAGACCGCATCGATCGGGATCAAGCCGATCGGCGCGTCGTCCGGCCGGTTCTGCGAGCCGGCCACGTAGCCCTTGCCGGTCTCGACCGTGAGCTCCATATCCAGGTGCGCACCGTCGTCGAGGGTGCAGATCAAGAGTTCGGGGTTCATGACCTCGATGTCGTGCCCCGTCTCGATCTGCCCGGCGGTCACTTCGCCCGGGCCATCGGCCCGCAAGCGCATGCGCTTCGGCCCTTCGCCATGCATACGCAGGGCGATCGACTTGACGTTCAACACGATGTCGGTGACGTCCTCGCGCACCCCAGGGATCGAGGAAAACTCGTGCAACACACCATCGACCTGGATGCTGGTGACCGCCGCGCCCTGGAGGGACGACAGCAGCACGCGGCGCAAGGCATTGCCCAATGTCAGGCCGAAGCCCCGCTCGAGTGGCTCAGCCACGACGCGAGCATTGCGCTGGGCATCGTCGCCGGCCTGTATCTCAAGCTTGTTCGGCTTGATCAGTTCTGTCCAATTCTTCTGCAGCAAGATTTCGCCCTCACGAAAGACAGGCTCTGGCCCTTCTATGCGATCCGCTTCGATGTCGCCGGCGCGCGAGCCGCCGACACCGTTGCTTCAAAGCCCAGCCGCCGCGAGGCGGGCGCCTGTCCTCCCGGACGCGCGCGGCTGGCCGATATTCAGACCCGACGCTTTTTCGGCGGTCGGCAGCCGTTGTGCGGAATCGGCGTCACGTCACGAATGGCGGTGATGGTAAAGCCGCAGGCCTGCAGCGCGCGCAAGGCCGATTCGCGCCCCGAACCGGGGCCCTTGACGTTCACCTCCAGGGTCTTCATGCCGTGTTCCTGGGCCTTGCGGCCGGCATCCTCCGCGGCCATCTGTGCCGCGTAGGGAGTCGACTTGCGTGAGCCCTTGAAGCCCTGGCTGCCCGCGGAGGACCAGGAGATCGCGTTGCCCTGGACGTCGGTGATGGTGATCGTCGTGTTGTTGAAGGTTGCGCTGACGTGGGCGATGCCGGAGGTGATGTTCTTCCGCTCCCGGCGGCGCAAACGCGCTTGTGGCTTCGCCATTCTCTAAACTCTGCTCCTATGTGCCCCGGAAATCCGTGCCCCGGACGTTCGGTCTGAAGACCCGCTTCGCTACTTCTTCTTGCCTGCGATCGGCCGCGCCGGACCCTTACGCGTACGGGCATTGTCCTGCGTACGCTGGCCGCGCACCGGCAGGCCCTTGCGATGCCGGAGCCCGCGATAGCAGCCCAGATCCATCAGGCGCTTGATGTTCATGGCCACGTCGCGCCGCAGATCGCCTTCCACCACGTAGTCGCGGTCGATGGCTTCGCGGATCCGCACGACCTCGTCGTCGGTCAGCTCGTTGACCCGCCGCTCGCGCGGAATGCCGACCTTGCCGCAGATCTCGGTTGCCTTGGTGCGGCCGATCCCATGGATGTAGGTCAGCGCGATCTCGACGCGCTTCTGGGTCGGAATGTTGACGCCCGCAATACGTGCCACGCGCGGTCTCCTCGAACCTCGTTAAGCTCAGACGTGTTGAAAAACAGTTGGTTACATCGCTCGCCCAAGCGCGAACGCCCGGTCGCCTAGCGCCGGGGCCGCGCGATTATAGGCAGTACCGCAGCCCTGTCAACGCCCCCTATCACGCTGAATTCACTTCGGACAGGGCCGACTCGACCTGTCTGGTCACCTCATCGATATCGCTCATGCCGTCGACCGTACGCAGGGCACCCTTACCGGCGTAGTAGGGCAGAATCGGCGCGGTCTGCTCGTGATAGACGGCCAGCCGCTTGCGCAGCGTCTCGACGGTGTCGTCGGAGCGTACCGCGGCACCGGACTGGCTGATTCGCGTATTGATGCGGTCGACCAGCACCTCGTCATCGACTTTCAGCTCGACCACCGCGTCGAGCTTCAAGCCCTTCTCGGCCAGCATGGCGTCGAGCGCCTCGGCCTGCGCCGTCGTGCGCGGAAAACCGTCAAGAATGAAGCCCTTGGAGCAGTCGGGCTGATCGATGCGATCGGCGATCATCTGCACCATGAGGTCGTCGGGCATGAGCTGCCCGGCGTCCATGATCTGCTTCGCCTGCTTGCCGAGCTCGCTGCCTGAGGCAACCAACGCGCGCAACATGTCGCCGGTCGAAAGCTGAACGATGCCGAACTTTTCGACCAGCCGCTCGGCCTGGGTGCCCTTGCCGGCCCCCGGCGGTCCCAAAAGGATGATGTTCATCGTCGCCGACTTCCCCTCAGCTTCGACTTCTTGATCAGGCCCTCGTACTGGTGGGCCAGCAAGTGCGAATGGATCTGCCCCACCGTATCCATAGTCACCGTCACTACGATCAGCAGGCTGGTGCCGCCGAAATAGAAGGGCACCGCGTAGCGGGAAATCAGAATCTCCGGCAGCAAGCAGACCAGCGAGAGGTAGGCGGCGCCCACCACGGTGAGCCGTGTGAGCACGTGGTTGAGGTATTCGGCCGTGTTCTTGCCCGGACGGATGCCGGGTATGAAGCCGCCGTGCTTCTTCAGATTGTCCGCCGTATCGGCCGGATTGAACACGATAGAGGTGTAGAAGAAGGCGAAGAACACGATCAAGCCGATGTAGATAACCAGGAACAACGGCTGCCCACGGTTCAACAGCGCGGTGATCGAGGTCAGCCATTCCGGACCTGCGCCGCCGGAAAAGCCGGCAACTGTAAGGGGCATCAGCAGCAGTGAGGAGGCAAAAATCGGCGGGATCACGCCCGAGGCATTCAACTTCATGGGCAGATGCGAGGCCTCGCCGCCGAACATCTTGTTGCCGACCTGGCGCTTCGGGTACTGCACGATGATGCGCCGCTGGGCCCGCTCCATGAAGACGATGAAGGCGATCACTGCGACGACCATGACCAGCAGGAAGACGATGAAGGCAGCCGAGAGGGCGCCGGTGCGGCCAAGCTCGAGAGTCCCGGCCAGGGCAGCCGGCAGGTTGGCCACGATGCCGGAGAAGATGATCAGCGAGATGCCGTTGCCGACGCCGCGCTGGGTGATCTGCTCGCCCAACCACATCAGGAAGATCGTGCCGCCGGTCAGGGTGATGACTGTGGTCAGGCGGAAGAAAAGGCCCGGGTCGATTACCGCCGAGCCGGCCGGGCCGGTCGTGCCCTCAAGCCCAACGGCGATGCCGTAGGACTGGAAGGCGGCCAGCAACACCGTGCCGTAGCGCGTGTACTGATTGATCTTCTTGCGGCCGGACTCGCCCTCCTTCTTCAGCGCCTCGATGTGCGGCGACACGGCGGTCATCAGCTGCATGATGATGGCCGCCGAGATGTAGGGCATGATGTTGAGCGCGAAGATCGTCATGCGGCCCAGGGCGCCGCCGGCGAACATGTTGAAAATGCCGAGTATTCCGCCGGAATGCTGCTGGAAGATCTGCTCCAACACGAAGGGGTCGATGCCAGGCACCGGGATGTAAGTGCCCAGCCGGTAGATGACCAGCGCGCCGAGCGTGAACCAGAGTCGCTTCTTGAGCTCGGTGGCCTTGGAAAGCGCACCGAAATTGATGCTTTGTGCGAGTTGCTCGGCGGCAGATGCCATTAAGTCCGTCCTTGATCGCGACGCGGCGGCGCCGGCCCGATTGTGCTAGGCCCCAGCGGGTCCAACTAGGCCTCCGCCGGCTTCTCCTCGCCCTTGGCCGGCTGCTCGGCCTGCTTCGGCGGCACGGTGAGCGAAAGGCTGCCGCCCGCCCTCTCCACGGCCTCCTGCGCCGCTTTCGAGGCGCCGGCCACCGTAATCGAGACTTTGGACTTCAGCTCGCCTTTTGCAAGCAGGCGAATGCCGTCTCGCGCATTCTTGACGATGCCTGCCTCGCGCAGGGTGTCGGCGTCGATCGTCTTGCCGGCGTCGAGGCGCCCGGCGTCGATCGCCTGCTGCAATCGGCCGAGGTTCACCGCCACGAAGCGCTTGGAGAAGGGATTGTGGAAGCCGCGCTTGGGCAGCCTCCGGTAGAGCGGCATCTGGCCCCCCTCGAAACCCTTGATCGCCACGCCGCTGCGCGATTTCTGGCCCTTGTGCCCGGCGCCCGAGGTCTTGCCGCTGCCGGACCCGATGCCACGGCCGACCCGCTTGCGAGTCTTGCGGGACCCGGCGTTGTCGGACAGTTGATTGAGCTTCATGCCTGTTATCCCTAAATGTCGGCCGACCGCGGCGGCCAGCGACCGTCACTCGCCTCACCCGCCTAGGCTTCGTCCTCGATGCGGACTAGGTGCTGCACCTTGTTGATCATGCCACGCACCGAAGGCGTGTCTTCCAGCTCCTTGACCCGGTGCATCTTGTTCAGACCGAGACCGACCAAGGTGGCCCGCTGATCCTTCGGGCGCCCGATCGGGCTGCCGATCTGCCGCACCCGGATGGTCTTCTTGCTTTCAGCCATGGCCCGTTACCCCGCCTGCGCTTCCGCGCCCTCGGCGCTCTCGCGCCGGCCCAGCACGTCGGAAACCTTCTTACCGCGGCGCTGCGCCACCATGCGCGGGCTGGCGCAGTTGGCCAGGGCGTCGAAGGTGGCCTTGATCATGTTGTGCGGATTGGCCGAGCCGACCGACTTGGCCACCACGTCCTGCACGCCAAGCGCCTCGAAGATAGCGCGCATCGGGCCGCCGGCGATGACGCCGGTGCCCGGATCGGCCGCCCGCAGAACGACGCGGCCGGCACCGTAGTGCCCCTTGACGTCGTGATGCAGGGTACGGCCCTCGCGCAGGGGCACCCGCACCATGCCGCGCTTGGCCTGCTCGGTCGCTTTGCGGATCGCCTCCGGCACCTCGCGCGCCTTGCCGTGGCCGTGGCCGACCCGGCCGCGGCCGTCGCCGACGACGACCAGCGCGGCGAAGCCGAAACGGCGCCCGCCCTTCACAACCTTGGCCACGCGATTGATTCCGACCAGCTTTTCGATCAGCTCGGACTCTTCGCGCGACTCCCGGCCGTGCCGTCTATCTCTCTGAGGTCGTGCCATCCGTCTCTGTCTCCTAGAACGTCAGGCCGCCTTCGCGGGCGGCCTCGGCCAGCGCCTTAACGCGGCCGTGATAGAGATAGCCGCCCCGATCGAAGACGACCTCGGTGACGCCGGCCGCCTTGGCCCGCTCGGCGATCAGCTTGCCCACCTCGGCTGCGGCCGCCTTGTCGGCGCCTTTCTTCGACTGACCCCTGATGGTCTCGTCGAGCGTCGAGGCCGAAGCCACCGTCATGCCGCGCCGGTCGTCGATCACCTGCACGTAGATGTGCTTGCTCGAACGAAACACCGACAGGCGCGGCCGCTCGCCGGCCTTGCGTCGAAGCTGGGTGCGGGTCCGCATCTTGCGGCGCTCGCGCAGTTGTCTGGAGGTCAGCATGGCCTTACTTCTTCTTGCCTTCCTTGCGCAGGATCGTCTCGTCCGCGTACTTGATGCCCTTGCCTTTGTAGGGTTCCGGCGGGCGATAGGCGCGGATCTCCGCGGCGACCTGGCCGACCCGCTGCTTGTTGGCACCGGAAATGGCGATCGCTGTCGGCCGCTCGCACTTGATGGTGATGCCCTCGGGGATCGGATAGTTGATGTCGTGGCTATAGCCGAGCTGCAGGTTCAAGGTGCTGCCCTGCACCGCGGCGCGGTAGCCGACGCCGCTGATCTCGAGCTGCTTGGTGAAGCCTTCCGAGACACCGGTCACTAGTGACTGGATCTGCGAGCGGGTCGTGCCCCACATGGAGCGCGCCGCCTTAGATTCGTCGACTGGCTTCACGACGACCTTGCCGTCCTCGATGCTGGCCGAAACCGTCTCCAGCATCTCCAGGCTGAGCTCGCCCAGCTTGCCCTTGGCGGTCACCAGGGCGCCGTTGATGGCAACCTCGACGCCGCCGGGGATCTCAACAGGTTTCTGACCTACGCGGGACATGGCCCTTCCCCTAGAATACCCGGCAGAGCACCTCGCCGCCGACATTGGCGACGCGGGCTTCGTTGTCGGACATCACGCCGCGCGGCGTGGACAGGATCGAGATGCCCAAGCCGTTGTAGTAGCGCGGCAGCTCTTTGATCTTCGAGTAGACCCGGCGGCCCGGCGTCGAGACCCGCTTGATCTCGCGGATCGCCGGCTCGCCCTCGGCGTACTTGAGCTCGATCTCCAGCTCGCTGAGGCCAGGGCGGATCTCGATCTGGTGAAAGCTGCGAATGTAGCCTTCGCGCTTCAGCACTTCGAGCACGTTCGAACGCAAGCGCGAAGCCGGTGCGCGGACCTTGGGGTCGCGCGACCGCTGCGCATTGCGTATCCGGGTTAGCATATCCCCGAGGGGATCGCTCATCGCCATCTCTGCGGCTCCTTCCCTACCAGCTCGACTTGACCATGCCGGGCACCTGGCCGACCGACGCCAGCTCGCGCAAGGCAATGCGCGACAGCCGGAACTTGCGGTAGAACCCACGGGGACGTCCGGTCAGCTGACAGCGGTTGCGCGGCCGTACCGGCGAGGCGTTGCGCGGCAGCTTGGCCAGCTTCAGGTAGGCCTGAAAACGCTCTTCCGGCGCCAGCGTGCGGTCGCCCGCGATCGCCTTCAGCGCGGCCCGCTTGGCCGCGTAGCGCTTGGCCATGCGCCGCCGCTTGGCGTCTTTCTGAACAGCGCTCTTTTTTACCATCTTACTCAGATCCCCTTGCTTCCAGGCTCAAGTCCAACCGGCCGTTCAATTACGGAACGGCATGTCAAAATTCTTGAGCAAGGCCTTGGCTTCCTCGTCGGTTTGCGCCGAGGTCACGATCACGATATCCATGCCCCGGATCTCGTTGACCTTGTCGTACTCGATCTCCGGGAAAACGATCTGCTCCTTCAGGCCGAGGGCGAAGTTGCCCTTGCCGTCGAAGCTCTTGCCCGAAACGCCGCGGAAGTCGCGGACCCGGGGCAGAGCCACGGTGACCAGACGGTCCAGGAACTCGTACATGAGGTTGCGCCGCAGGGTGACCTTGCAGCCGACCGGCATGCCTTCGCGCAGTTTGAAGTTCGAGACCGAGCGCTTGGCCCGGGTCACGATCGGCTTCTGGCCGGTGATCTGGCCCAGCTCGCCGGCCGCCGCGGCGACCTTCTTCGCGTCCTGCACCCCTTCGCCGACACCCATGTTGACGACGATCTTCTCGATGCGCGGCACCTGCATGACATTGGCGTAGCCGAACTGCTCCATCAGGGCCGGCCGCACCTGCGCCTCGAAGTGCTCTTGCAGACGTGGTTTCATGGCTCCAATCCTAGCTATCGATCGGCTCGCCGGAGCGGCGCGCGAAGCGGATCTTGCGGCCGCCTTCGACCATGCGGTAGCCGACTTTGGTCGGCAGGTCCGACTTCGGATCGATCAGCGCGACGTTCGAAATGTGCAGCGGCGCTTCCTTTTCGAGGATGCCGCCGGGGCTAATCTGCGAGGGGCGCTGGTGACGCTTGATCATGTTGACGCCCTGCACCAACACGCGATCGTCGCTGCGCAGCACCTGCAGCACCTCGCCGGACTTGCCTTTCTCGCGACCGGTGGTAACGATCACCTTGTCGCCTTTCTTGATCTTGAATTTGCGGGCCATCACAGCACCTCTGGCGCCAGCGAAATGATTTTCATGAAGCGGCGGGCCCGAAGCTCGCGGGTCACCGGGCCGAAGATGCGCGTGCCGATCGGCTCGTTCTGATTGTTGATCAGCACAGCCGCGTTGCGGTCAAAGCGGATCGCCGTGCCGTCGCGACGGCGGATTTCCTTGGCCGTGCGCACGATGACCGCACGGTGGATATCGCCCTTCTTGACACGGCCGCGCGGGATCGCCTCCTTGACGGAGACCACGATGATGTCGCCGACCGAGGCGATCTTGCGCTTCGACCCGCCCAGCACCTTGATGCACTGCACGCTCCGCGCCCCCGAGTTGTCGGCCACGTCGAGCCTGCTTTCCGCCTGGATCATGACGCGTCCTCCCTAGGCTCCGCTCTCGACCGCGGCTTCGCTGACCACTTCCCAAGTCTTGGTCTTGGAAATCGGCCGGCACTCGCGGATGCTGACGATATCGCCCGCCTTGCAGGCGTTGGCCTCGTCGTGCGCGCGGTAGCGCTTCGAACGCTTGATGATCTTCTTGTAGACCGGATGCATGACGCGACGCTCGACAAGCACGGTCACCGTCTTGTCGCCTTTGTCGCTCACCACCGTTCCTCGCAATACACGCCGCGGCATTGTCTAAACTCCTAAGACGCCTGCTTCTGCGTTTCCTGCAGGAGCGTCTTGATACGCGCGATATCGCGACGCACCTGACGCACCCGCGCGGTGTTCTCCAACTGGCCGCTGGCCTTCTGGAAACGCAGGTTGAACTGTTCCTTCTTGAGCGCCATCAAGCTGTCCTTCAGCTCGTCCGGGCTCTTGGTCCGCAAATCAGCCGCTTTCATGGCTCAGCCTCCCTCGCCCATTCGGCTGATGAACTTGGTCTGGATCGGCAGCTTGGCCGAGGCCAGGCGAAAGGCCTCCTCGGCGATATCCTTCGGGATGCCGTCGAGCTCGAACATCACGCGGCCGGGCTTGATGCGGCAGGCCCACCACTCCGGCGTGCCTTTGCCCTTGCCCTGGCGCACCTCGGCCGGCTTTTCGGAGACCGGAACGTCCGGGAAGACGCGGATCCACAGCTTGCCGACGCGCTTCATGTGGCGCGTGATCGCACGCCGCGCCGCCTCGATCTGGCGGGCCGAGATGCGGCCGGGCGCCATCGCCTTCAGCCCATAGGCGCCGAAGTTGAGCGTCGTGCCGCCCTTGGCATGCCCGTGGATGCGACCCTTGTGGGCCTTCCGGTACTTTGTCCGTTTCGGCTGCAACATGGCAGTCGTTCCTTACTTTCCTAGTCGCCGCGCCTAGCGCGCCGCCCCTATCGAGCGGTTTGTCCTTCCTGCATGCGCTTGTCCTGGGCCATCGGGTCGTGTGCCAGGATCTCGCCCTTGAAGACCCAGACCTTGACACCGCAGGTGCCGTAGGTGGTCTTGGCCGTCGCCTCGCCGTAATCCACGTCGGCGCGCAATGTGTGGAGCGGCACCCGGCCTTCGCGATACCACTCCGTCCGCGCAATCTCGGCGCCGCCGAGACGGCCGGCGCAATTGATGCGGATGCCCTGGGCGCCGAGCCGCATGGCGTTCTGCACCGCCCGCTTCATGGCGCGACGGAAGGCCACCCGGCGCTCGAGCTGCTGGGCAATGTTCTCCGCCACGAGGGTCGCCTCGATCTCCGGCTTGCGAATCTCGACGATGTTCAGCTGCACGTCGTTGCCGGTCATCTTCTGCAGATCCTGGCGCAGCTTCTCGATGTCGGCGCCCTTCTTGCCGATCACCACTCCCGGCCGTGCCGTATGGATCGTGACCCGAGCCTTTTTCGCCGGCCGTTCGATCACGATCCGCGACACACCGGCCTGGGCCAAACGCTTGCGCAAGAACTTGCGTAACACCAAGTCCTCATGCAGCAGGTTGCCGTATCCTCCATCGGCGTACCAGCGCGAATCCCAGGTCCGGTTGATTCCCAGACGCAGGCCAATCGGATTGACTTTTTGACCCATTAGGCGGTCTCCTCGCGCTCGCGCACGACAACGGTCAGTCGGCTCCAGGGCTTGAGAATGCCGCCGACCCGTCCCCGCGCGCGGGGGCGAAAACGTTTCATGACAAAGGACTTGCCCACCGACGCCTCGGCCACGTAGAGCCGGTCGACGTCGAGCTGATGATTGTTCTCTGCGTTGGCGATCGCCGATTCCAACGCCTTCTTGACGTCCTGGGCGATGCGCCGCTTCGAGAAGGTCAGCTCCGCCAGGGCCGCCTCAGCGTTCTTACCGCGGATCGACTGGCAGATGACGTTGAGCTTGCGCGGGCTGGTCCGCAGGTTGACCAGCACCGAGCGCGCCTCGTTGTCTTCGAGCATGCGTGGATGGCTTGGCTTACCCATGGCTCACCCTCTCTTGGCCCGCTTGTCCGCGGCGTGCCCGTGGAACGTGCGGGTCGGCGCGAACTCGCCGAACTTGTGGCCGACCATGTTCTCGGTCACCAGCACCGGCAGGAACTTGTGGCCGTTGTAGACGCCGAAGGTCAGGCCGACGAACTGCGGCATGATGGTCGAACGGCGCGACCAGGTCTTGATGATGTCGTTACGGCCCGACTGACGGACGGTATCGGCCTTCTTCAGAAGGTAGCCGTCGACAAAGGGACCTTTCCAAACGGAACGGGACAAGGGACGCTCTCCCCTACTTCTTCTTGTGGCGACGGCGCACGATCAGCGCGTCGGTCTTCTTGTTGCGCCGGGTCCGCGCGCCCTTGGTCGGCTTGCCCCAAGGCGTCACGGGATGCCGGCCGCCGGACGTCCGGCCTTCGCCACCACCATGCGGATGATCGATCGGGTTCATGGCCACGCCGCGCACGGAGGGACGCTTGCCCAGCCAGCGCTTGCGGCCGGCCTTGCCGAGCTTGATGTTGGCCTGGTCCGGGTTCGAGACGGCACCGATGGTCGCCATGCACTCGGCCCGCACCATGCGCACCTCGCCGGAGGAGAGGCGCATTAGCGCATAGCCGGCATCGCGCCCGACCAGCTGCACGTAGGAACCCGCGGCGCGCGCGATCTGGCCGCCCTTGCCCGGCTTCATCTCCACATTGTGGACGATGGTGCCAACCGGGATCGAGCCCAGCGGCATGGCGTTGCCCGGCTTGATGTCGGCCCGCTCGCCGGAGATCACGCTGTCGCCCACCGCCAGACGCTGCGGCGCCAGAATGTAGCTCTGCTCGCCGTCCTCGTACTCCAGCAGGGCGATGAAGGCGGTCCGGTTCGGGTCGAACTCGAGCCGCAGCACCTTGGCGGGTACTTCGAACTTGCGCCGCTTGAAGTCGACCAGGCGGTAGCGCCGCTTGTGGCCGCCGCCACGGCGACGTGCGGTGATACGGCCGGCATTGTTGCGCCCGCCGTTCTTGGAAAGGCCCTCGGTCAGCTTCTTGACCGGCTTGCCCTTCCAGAGTCCGGAGCGGTCGACCAGCACCAAATTGCGGCGGCCGGGCGTCGTCGAATTGAAGTTGCGCAGCGCCATCGCTCTAGATTCCCGTGGTCACGTCGATGCTGTGACCCTCTTCCAGGGTCACGTAGGCCTTCTTGCTGTCCGGCCGCTGTCCGCGGCGACCGCGGAAGCGCTTGATCTTGCCCTTCTGGCGCAGCGTGTTGACCGCCTTCACCTTGACGTTGAAGAGGCCTTCGACAGCCTGCTTGATCTCGAACTTGTTGGCGTCCAGCGCGACCGCGAAGACGACCTGGTTGTGTTCCGAGCTCAGGGTCGACTTTTCGGTCACCATCGGCCGGCGGATGACTTCGTACATCCGCTCCTTCGACAGGCTGGCCTCGCTGGGACGGCGCGGGCGTAACTTGCTCATTTGAGTCGCGCCTCCAGCGCTTCCACCGCGTCCTTGGTCAGCACCAGGGTGTCGCGGCGCAGAATGTCGTAGACGTTGGCGCCCTGCTGCGGCAGCACGTCGATGCCCGGAATGTTGCGCGCCGCCCGGGCGAAGCCGTTGTCAACCGCGGCCCCGTCGATCACCAGCGCCGACGACCAGCCAAGATCGGAGAAGCGCGCCGCCAGCTCCTTGGTCTTGGGCTGATCGGCCTTGGCCGCCTCGATGACCACCAGCTTGCCCTCGGCCGCCTTCGACGAGAGCGCCGTCTTGAGCGCCAGCTGCCGCACCTTCTTCGGCAGCTTGTGGTCATAGGCGCGCGGCCGTGGGCCGAACACCACGCCGCCGCCGCGGCGCTGCACCACATCCCCCGAGCCGGCACGGGCACGGCCGGTACCTTTCTGGCGGAACAGCTTGCGGGTCGAGCCCGCCACCTCGCTGCGGCCCTTGGTCTTGTGCGTCCCAGCGCGGCGCTTGGCCAGCTGCCAGTTCACCATGCGGGCCAGGATATCTGCCCGCACGGGCAGGCCGAAGACCGCCTCGTCGAGCGTGATCTCGCCGGCCTTCTTGTTATCCAAAGTGGTCACCGGGCACTTCATGACTTAACCGTCCTTCTGCTCTTCACTGCCCGCATCCGCCGCAGCCTCGGCGCCTTCGGCCTCGGCCGCCTCGGCTTCAGCTGCCGGGGCCTCGTCCGAAGCCTGATCCGAAGCATCGTCCCCTGGCGCCGTGCCGTTGTTCGCCAAGCCGGCCGGGAAGGGAGCCTCCTCCGGACGGCTGCGTTTGACCGCGTCGCGCAGCAGAACCCAGCCGCCCTCGGAGCCCGGCACCGCGCCCTTGATCAGGATCAGGCCGCGCTCCTCGTCGACGGAAACCACCTTCAGGTTCTGCGTGGTGACCCGGCTGTCACCCATGTGACCGGCCATCTTCTTGCCCTTGAAGACCTTGCCGGGGTCCTGGTTCTGACCGGTCGAGCCATGCGCGCGGTGGCTGATCGAGACGCCGTGGCTGGCTCGCAGGCCGGCAAAGTTGTGCCGCTTCATCGAGCCGGCGAAGCCCTTGCCGATCGAGGTACCGGTCACATCCACGTATTGGCCGGGCACGAAGTGGCTCGGCGAAAGCTCGGCACCGAGATCGAGCATGGCATCGGCGCTGACGCGGAATTCGACGGTCTTGCGCTTTGGCTCCACCTTGGCCTTGGCGAAGTGGCCACGCTGGGCCTTGCCAACGTTCTTGACCTTGGCCTTGCCGGCCCTGAGTTGCACGGCGCTGTAGCCGTCGCGCTCCTCGGTGCGCAGACCGACCACCTGGCAGCCGTCCATCTTGAGGACGGTGACCGGCAGGTGCTCACCGTCGTCGGTGAAGACCCGCGTCATGCCCAGCTTCTGCGCGATCACTCCGGTCCGCATCGTCTCAGCCCTTCAGTTTGATCTCGACGTCCACGCCGGCGGCGAGATCGAGCTTCATCAAGGCGTCGACCGTCTGTGGCGTCGGATCGACGATGTCGAGCAGCCGCTTGTGGGTGCGAATCTCGAACTGCTCCCGGCTCTTCTTGTCGATGTGCGGCGAGCGCAGCACCGTGAACTTCTCGAGCCGGGTCGGCAGCGGGATCGGACCCCGCACGCTGGCGCCGGTCCGCTTCGCCGTATTGACGATCTCCGAGGTCGACTGATCGAGCACCCGGTGATCGAAGGCTTTGAGACGAATACGTATGTTTTGGCTGTCCATAACCGGCCCCGTAGTAGGAGAGGCGCCCCGCGATCTGCTGTCCCGGAGCGTCTGCCCTTTGCTTCTGCGTTACTCGATAATCTTTGCGACGACGCCGGCGCCGACGGTGCGACCGCCTTCGCGGATCGCGAAGCGCAAGCCCTCGTCCATCGCAATCGGCGCAATCAGCTCCACCGACATGTTCGTGTTGTCTCCCGGCATCACCATCTCGGTGCCCTCCGGAAGGCTCACAACGCCCGTCACGTCCGTCGTCCGGAAGTAGAACTGCGGACGGTAGTTCGTGAAGAACGGCGTATGACGGCCGCCCTCCTCCTTCGTCAGAATGTAGGCCTCCGCCTCGAACTTCGTGTGCGGCGTAATAGACCCCGGCTTCGCCAGAACCTGACCGCGATCAACATCCTCGCGACCAATACCGCGCAGCAGCGCGCCGATGTTGTCGCCGGCCTCGCCCTGATCCAGAAGCTTGCGGAACATCTCAACGCCCGTGCAGACCGTCTTCCGCGTATCCCGGATGCCGACAATCTCGACTTCCTCGCCAACCTTGATCACACCGCGCTCAACGCGACCCGTCACAACCGTCCCGCGGCCCGAGATCGAGAAAACATCCTCGATCGGCATCAGAAACGGCATGTCCTTCGGGCGCTCCGGCTGCGGCACGTAGGCGTCGACTTCCTTCATCAGCGAAAGGATCGACTCCTTGCCGATCCCGTCCTCGCGATCCTCCAGCGCGCAGAGCGCTGAACCCCGCACGATCGGGATGTCGTCGCCCGGAAACTCGTAGCTCGACAACAGCTCGCGGATCTCAAGCTCAACCAGATCCAGCAGCTCCTCGTCGTCAACCTGGTCGACCTTGTTCATGTAGACCACAATCGCCGGGACACCCACCTGCCGCGCCAGAAGAATGTGCTCCCGCGTCTGCGGCATCGGACCGTCCGCTGCCGACACAACCAGGATCGCGCCGTCCATCTGCGCAGCACCCGTGATCATGTTCTTCACGTAGTCCGCGTGACCCGGGCAGTCCACGTGCGCGTAGTGACGGTTGTCCGTCTCGTACTCAACATGCGCCGTCGAGATCGTGATACCACGAGCCTTCTCCTCTGGCGCCTTGTCGATCTGATCGTAGGCCGTGAACTCCGCACCGCCCGTCTCTGCCAAGGTCTTCGTGATCGCAGCCGTCAGCGTCGTCTTGCCATGATCAACGTGACCTATCGTCCCCACATTGCAGTGCGGCTTCGTCCGCTCAAACTTCGCCTTCGCCATTTTCTATGTTCTCCGTTGGATCCAGTCTTTCCCAGATAGCTCCACTGCTCAGGCCATCTTGGCGACGACTTCGTCCGCAACTGCCTGCGGAACCCGCTCATAGTGGTCGAAATGCATAGTGTACTGGGCGCGCCCCTGGCTCATCGAGCGCAGCGTGTTGACGTAACCAAACATGTTGGCCAGCGGCACCATGGCAGTCACGACCCGCGCGTTGCCGCGCGTGTCCATGCCGGACACATTGCCGCGGCGGCTGTTCAGATCGCCGATGATGTCGCCCATGTACTCCTCGGGCGTCACGACCTCGACCCGCATCACCGGCTCCAGCAGCACCGGACCCGACTTGGTGATGCCGTCGCGGAAGGCCGCGCGGCTTGCAATCTCGAAGGCCAGCACCGAGGAGTCCACGTCGTGGCTGGCGCCATCCACCAGGGTTGCCTTGAAGTCGATCACCGGGAAGCCGGCGATCACACCGCTGTCGCGGGCACCGTTGAGGCCCTTCTCGACGCCGGGGACGTATTCCCGCGGCACCGCGCCGCCGGTGATCGCGTTCTCGAACACGAAACCCTCGCCCGCCTCGAGCGGCTCGAACTGGATCTTGACCCGGGCGAACTGGCCGGACCCGCCGGTCTGCTTCTTGTGAGTGTAGTCGATCTCGGCGGACCGGCTGATGGTCTCGCGGTAGGCGACCTGCGGCGCACCGACATTGGCGTCGACCTTGAACTCGCGCTTCATGCGATCGACGATGATTTCCAGGTGCAGCTCGCCCATGCCCTTGATCACGGTCTGGCCGCTTTCCGGGTCGCTCGAGACCTGGAAGGAGGGATCCTCCTGGGCCAGGCGGCCGAGCGCCACCGACATCTTTTCCTGGTCGCCCTTGGTCTTGGGCTCGACCGCAACCTCGATCACCGGATCGGGGAACTCCATACGCTCCAGAATCACCGGATGGGCCGGGTCGCAGAGCGTGTCGCCGGTCGTCGTGCTCTTGAGGCCGGCGATGGCGACGATGTCGCCGGCATGCGCCTCCTTGACCTCTTCGCGGTGATTGGCGTGCATCTGCAGCATGCGACCGACACGTTCGCGATTATCCTTCACCGAGTTGAGAATCTGGCTGCCCGAGGTAAAGACGCCCGAGTAGATACGCACGAAGGTGAGCGAGCCGACGAAAGGATCGGTCATGATCTTGAAGGCCAGGGCCGAGGCCGGCGCGTCATCAGAGCTTTCGCGCTCGACCGGCTCGTCCGTGCCGGCCTTGACGCCCTTGACCGCCGGCACGTCGGTCGGTCCCGGCAGGTAGTCGACTACGGCATCGAGCAGTGGCTGCACGCCCTTGTTCTTGAAAGCCGAGCCGCAGAGCACCGGCACGAAGGCCAGGTCGCAGGTGCCGCGCCGGATGCAGCGCCGGAGCGTCTCCTCGTCGGGCTCATTGCCTTCGAGGTAGGCCTCCATCGCCGCGTCGTCCTGCTCGACTGCAAGCTCGATCATCTGCTCGCGGGCCTCGGCCGCGCGGTCGGCCAGCTCGGCCGGAATGTCGGTCTCCTCGAACTCGGCGCCGAGCGTCTCGTCCTTCCAAAGGACCGCCTTCATCTTGATCAGGTCGACCACGCCACGCAGCTCGGATTCACTGCCGACCGGCAACTGCACGACCAGCGGCTTGGCGCCGAGCCGGTCGACGATCATTTCGACGCAGCGATCGAAGTCGGCGCCGACACGGTCCATCTTGTTGACGAAGCAGATCCGTGGAACCTTGTACTTGTCGGCCTGCCGCCAGACCGTCTCTGACTGCGGCTCGACGCCGGCCACCGAATCGAAGACCGCGACCGCGCCGTCGAGCACCCGCAGGGAGCGCTCCACCTCGATGGTGAAGTCGACGTGTCCCGGAGTGTCGATAATGTTGATGCGGTGATCGCGCCAGAAGCAGGTCGTCGCGGCCGACGTGATGGTGATGCCGCGCTCCTGCTCCTGCTCCATCCAGTCCATGGTCGCAGTGCCTTCATGGACCTCGCCGATCTTATAGGACCGGCCGGTGTAGTAGAGGACGCGCTCTGTCGTGGTGGTCTTGCCGGCATCGATGTGGGCCATGATGCCGATATTGCGATAGCGATCGAGGGACGTACTGCGAGCCATGGGTCAATCTCTTTCCTAGGGATTCACCAGCGGTAATGGGAGAAGGCCTTGTTGGCCTCCGCCATGCGGTGGGTGTCCTCGCGCTTTTTGACTGCCGCCCCCCGATTGTTCGAGGCATCCATGAGTTCACCGGCAAGCCGGTCTGTCATTGTGTTCTCGGACCGCGCGCGGGCCGCGCCGATCAGCCAACGGATCGCCAGCGCCTGCGCCCGGTCAGGCCGAACCTCGACCGGAACCTGGTAGGTGGCGCCGCCGACCCGGCGGGAGCGCACCTCGACCTCCGGCTTCACGTTGTCCAGGGCCTCGTGGAAGACCCGGATCGGATCCTGCTTGGCCCGACCCTCGACCCGGTCGAAGGCGCCGTAGACGATCCCCTCGGCGACCGATTTCTTGCCGTCGTACATCAGCACGTTCATGAACTTGCTGAGGACGACGTCGCCGAACTTGGCGTCCGGAAGGACTTCTCGTTTTTCTGCGCGGTGGCGGCGAGACATGGCTGAACCCTTACTTCGGACGCTTCGCGCCGTATTTCGAACGGCGCTGCCGGCGATCCTTCACACCCTGCGTGTCGAGGGTGCCGCGAATGATGTGATAGCGCACGCCGGGCAGGTCCTTGACGCGACCGCCGCGGATCATGACGACCGAGTGCTCCTGAAGATTGTGGCCCTCGCCCGGAATGTAGCTGGTCACCTCGAAGCCGTTGGTCAGCCGCACGCGCGCGACCTTGCGCAGCGCCGAGTTCGGCTTCTTCGGCGTCGTCGTGTAGACCCGCGTGCAAACGCCGCGCTTCTGCGGACAGGCCTCCAAGGCCGGCACCTTGTTGCGCGTCACAGGCTGCTGGCGTGGCTTGCGGATCAACTGGTTGATCGTCGGCATGCGGATTCCTTCTCGACCGCGTTTTTCACGATGTAAAAGACCGCAAGGGAGCAGTCCGACTGCTCCCGGCGGTGTGCAAGTCGCTGTAATTACAGCGTTATATGTTCCCGTTGGTCGTTAGGACTGCGTCTAGACCGCTCTGGGCCTACCACCAGCCCCCAAAAAGTTGGCGCATACTATTGAGGCGCCCTGCCCCCGTCAAGCGGTGATTCACCGTCTGAAACCGGCTTTTTCAGGGACTTAGACGGCCATTTCGAAGCCTGTCCGCACCCGGGCAAAGACGAAAGACTCTTGCTCGGGTGCGGTCAGTTAAGAAACTTTCCGCCAAACTTCGCCCGCTATGGCACCTTAGGCGACCGAGGTTTGCTCGGTTTCCAGCTCCTCCTCGCCCTCGATCAGGGCGGCCTCTTCCTCGCGCAGCTCCAAAAGCTCCTTGTCGCGCTCGGCGGCCAGGCGCTTGACCCGGTTCATTACCGCGCCGGTGCCGGCCGGGATCAGGCGCCCGACAATCACGTTCTCCTTGAGACCGATCAGATTGTCTTCCTTGCCCTGGACCGCCGCCTCGGTCAGCACGCGGGTCGTCTCCTGGAACGAGGCCGCCGAGATGAACGAGCGGGTCTGCAGGCTGGCCTTGGTGATGCCCTGCAGCACCGGCTTGGCAACGGCCTGATTGAGGTCTTCCTCGCCGACCCGCTGGTTGAGGATTTCGTATTCCTCCCGGTCGGCCTGCTCTCCCACCAGGAAGGTGGTGTCGCCGGCCTCGGTCACCTCGACCTTCTGCAGCATCTGGCGGCAGATCACCTCGATATGCTTGTCGTTGATCTTCACGCCCTGCAGCCGGTAGACGCTCTGGATCTCGTTGATCAGATACTCCGCCAGAGCCTCGACGCCGAGCACCTCGAGGATGTCGTGCGGTACCGGGTTGCCGTCCATCAGCAGGTCGCCGACCTCGACATAGTCGCCTTCCTGCACCGAGATGTGCTTACCCTTGGGGATCAGATACTCGCGCGACTCCGCGCCTTCCTCCTCGGGCACCACGATGACGCGGCGCTTGGTCTTGTAGTCCTTGCCGAACTCGACCCGGCCCGCGGTCTCGCTGATAATCGCGTAGTCCTTGGGCTTGCGGGCCTCGAACAGCTCGGCCACGCGCGGCAGACCACCCGTGATGTCGCGGGTCTTCGAGGTCTCGCGCGGGATGCGCGCGATCACGTCGCCGGCCTTGACCAGCGCCCCGTTGTCAACCGACAGAATGGCGTCGACCGACATGAAGTAGCGGGCCTCCAGGCCGTTGGCCAGGGTCACCACCTCGCCCCTGTCGTCACGCAAGGTGACACGCGGCTTCAGCTCGCTGCCCCGCGGCTGCTGCTTCCAGTCGATCACCACGCGGTTCGAGATGCCGGTTATCTCGTCCAGCATCTCGCGCATGGATACGCCCTCGATCAGGTCGACGTAGCTGGCCACGCCCTCCTTCTCGGTGATGATCGGCAGGGTATAGGGATCCCACTCGGCCAGCTTGTCGCCCCGCTCCACCGCGCTGCCGTCGTCGACCAGCAGCTTGGCACCGTAAGGAATGCGATGGTGGGCCCGCTCGCGTCCGGTCTCGTCGTTCAGGACAAGCTCCAGGTTGCGGCCCATCACCACGGGTACGCCAGTCGAATCGATCACCACATTGCGGTTGCGGATGCTGATCGTGCCTTCGACGGAGGCTTCCACGCTGGACTGCTCGGCGCCGCGCTGCGCCGCACCGCCGATGTGGAAGGTCCGCATGGTGAGCTGGGTGCCCGGCTCGCCGATCGACTGCGCCGCGATCACACCGACCGCCTCGCCGACGTTGACCGGCGTGCCGCGGGCCAGGTCGCGCCCGTAGCAGGCCGCACAGACGCCGCCGCCCGAATCGCAGGTCAGGGCCGAGCGGATCTTGACCCCGTCGATCCCGGCCCGCTCGATCTCCTCGATGTCGGGCTCCTCGATCAGCTCGCCGCGAGCCACGATCACGTCGCCCGATAGCGGGTCGACCAGATCCTCGGCAACCGTCCGGCCGAGGACGCGATCGCCGAGCGGAGCGATCACCTCGCCGCCCTCGATCACCGCGTGCACCGTCAGGTGCTGCTCGGTCTCGCAGTCGCGCTCGATGATGATGGCATCCTGCGCAACGTCTACCAGACGCCGGGTCAGGTAGCCCGAGTTAGCGGTCTTGAGCGCCGTGTCGGCCAGGCCCTTACGGGCACCGTGGGTGGAGTTGAAGTACTCCAACACGGTCAGGCCTTCCTTGAAGTTCGAGATGATCGGCGTCTCAATGATCTCGCCCGACGGCTTGGCCATCAGGCCGCGCATGCCGGCGAGCTGCTTGATCTGCGCCGCCGAGCCACGAGCGCCCGAGTGGGCCATCATGAAGACCGAGTTGACGTCGCGGCCGCTCTGGCCCGACATCACCTTCATCATCTCGTCGGCCACCTGGTCCGTGCAGGTCGACCAGACGTCGACCACCTTGTTGTACTTCTCGCCACGCGTGATCAGGCCGTCGAGGTACTGCTGCTCGAACTCCTTGACCTTCTGCTGCGCCTGATCGACCAGCTCGGTCTTGGCGCCGGGCACCAAGAGGTCGTCCTTGCCGAAGGAAATGCCCGCCTTGCAGGCGTGACCGAACCCGAGGGCCATGATGCGGTCGGCGAAGATCACGGTCTCCTTCTGGCCGCAGTGGCGGTAGACGTGGTCGATGACCTCGGTAATCTCCTTCTTGGTCAACAGACGGTTGACCAGGCTGAAGGGCACCGCCGGATGGCGCGGGAAGACCTCGGAGAGCAGCATCCGGCCCGGGGTGGTGTCGACCAGCTGGACGACCTCGTTACCTTCTGGATCGATCGCGGTGTAGCGCGCCTTGATCTTGGTGTGCAGCGAAACCACGCCCTCGTCCAGCGCGTGCTGGATCTCGCCCATGTCGGCGAAGGCCATGCCTTCGCCCGGCTCGCCCTCGGCCTCGATCGAGAGATAGTAGAGGCCAAGCACGATGTCCTGCGAGGGGACGATGATCGGCTTGCCGCTGGCCGGCGAGAGGATGTTGTTGGTCGACATCATGAGGACGCGCGCTTCGAGCTGTGCCTCGAGCGAGAGCGGCACGTGGACCGCCATCTGGTCGCCGTCGAAGTCCGCGTTGAAGGCGGTGCAGACCAGCGGATGCAGCTGGATGGCCTTGCCCTCGATCAGCACCGGCTCGAAGGCCTGGATGCCGAGGCGGTGCAGCGTCGGCGCCCGATTCAGCAGCACCGGATGCTCGCGGATCACCTCTTCCAGGATATCCCAGACCTCGGGCCGCTCCTTCTCCACCATGCGCTTGGCGGCCTTGATGGTCGAGGCCATGCCGTAGAGCTCGAGCTTGGAGTAGATGAAGGGCTTGAACAGCTCGAGCGCCATCTTCTTCGGCAAGCCGCACTGGTGCAGTAGCAGCTCCGGGCCGACCACGATGACCGAACGGCCCGAGTAGTCGACGCGCTTGCCGAGCAGGTTCTGGCGGAAGCGGCCCTGCTTGCCCTTCAGCATGTCGGAGAGCGACTTCAGCGGCCGCTTGTTGGCGCCGGTGATGACCCGGCCGCGGCGGCCGTTGTCGAACAGGGCGTCGACCGACTCCTGCAGCATGCGCTTTTCGTTGCGCACGATGATGTCCGGTGCGCGCAGCTCGATCAGCCGCTTCAGGCGGTTGTTGCGGTTGATCACCCGGCGATAGAGGTCGTTCAGGTCGGAGGTCGCGAAACGGCCGCCATCGAGCGGCACCAGCGGGCGCAGCTCCGGCGGGATGACCGGGATGACGTCGAGGATCATCCACTCCGGCCGGGCGCCGGACTCGAGGAAGGCTTCGACCAGCTTCAGGCGCTTGACCAGCTTCTTGCGCTTGGCCTCGGAGTTGGTCTCCTTGAGCTCGACCCGGAGGGTGTTGCGCTCCTCGGTCATGTCCAGGCTGCCGAGCATGGACTTCATGGCCTCGGCGCCGATCATGGCGGTGAAGCTATCTTCGCCGTACTCATCCTGGGCCTCGATATAGCCTTCCTCGCTCAACAGCTGATGGCGCTTGAGCGGCGTCAGGCCGGGCTCCACGACGACGAAGTTCTCGAAGTAGAGAACCCGCTCGAGATCCTTCAGGGTCATGTCCAGCAGCAGGCCGATACGGCTCGGCAGCGACTTCAGGAACCAGATGTGGGCGACCGGGCTGGCCAGCTCGATATGGCCCATACGCTCGCGGCGCACCTTCGAGAGCGTGACCTCGACGCCACACTTCTCGCAGATGATGCCGCGGTACTTCATCCGCTTGTACTTGCCGCAGAGGCACTCGTAGTCCTTGATCGGACCGAAGATGCGCGCGCAGAACAAGCCGTCACGCTCGGGCTTGAAGGTCCGGTAGTTGATGGTCTCCGGCTTCTTGATCTCGCCGAAGGACCAGGAGCGAATGCGCTCAGGCGAGGCTATCGAGATACGGATTTGATCGAAGCTCTGAGGACCGCTCGGCTGGCCGAAGAAGTTCATCAACTCGTTCATCGAATTCTCCCGATTATAGAAATCAAGGCGCCGGCTGCCGCCCCATAAATGGGGCGGTGCAGCCGGGCCGGAGCAGTATCAAAGGCCGTCACGACATCACCCGCCAATCAGTAGCCATGCTGCTTGAGCTCGACGTTGAGCCCGAGCGAGCGCAGCTCCTTGACCAGCACGTTGAAGGACTCCGGTATGCCGGCCTCGAAGTTGTCGTCACCCTTGACGATGGCCTCGTAGACCTTGGTGCGGCCGGAGACGTCGTCCGACTTGACCGTCAGCATCTCCTGCAGGGTATAGGCGGCGCCGTAGGCCTCCAGGGCCCAGGCCTCCATCTCGCCGAAGCGCTGGCCACCGAACTGCGCCTTGCCGCCCAGCGGCTGCTGGGTGACCAGGCTGTAGGGGCCGATCGAGCGGGCGTGGATCTTGTCGTCCACCAGATGGTGCAGCTTCAGCATGTAGATGTAGCCGACGGTGACCGGACGGTCGAAGGTTTCGCCCGTGCGGCCATCGACCAGCATCACCTGGCCTGAGTTGTCGAGCCCCGCCTGGCCGAGCATCTCCAGGATGTCGGCCTCGTGCGCGCCGTCGAAGACCGGCGATGCGATCGGAATGCCGCCGGTCAGGTTGCGCCCGAGCTCGCCGAGCTCGTCGTCGTTCATGTCGGCGATCTCGCTCTTGTAGGACGCATCGCCGTAGACCTGCTTCAGCTTGCGCTTGAGGTCGTCTGTCTTGCCGCCGCGCCGAACCTTTTCGACGATGTCGCCGATCTGCTGGCCGAGCCCGTGACAGGCCCAGCCCAGATGGGTCTCGAGGATCTGCCCGACGTTCATGCGGCTCGGTACGCCCAGCGGGTTGAGCACGATATCGACCGGGGTGCCGGTCTCGGTGTAGGGCATATCCTCCATCGGCACGATCTTGGAGATCACGCCCTTGTTGCCGTGACGGCCGGCCATCTTGTCGCCCGGCTGCAGCTTGCGCTTCACCGCGACGAAGACCTTGACCATCTTCATCACGCCCGGCGGCAGCTCGTCGCCGCGCTGAAGCTTGTCGACCTTGTTCTCGAAGCGCTTGTTGAGTTCGTCGATCGAGTCGTCGAACTGCTTGTTCAGGGCTTCGATGTGCACCTGGCGCTTGTCGTTCTTGATCGCAATCTGACGCCACTGGCCCGGAGTGAAGTCGGACAGCACCTTGTCGGTGATCTTGGTGCCGGCCTTCAGGCCCTTGGGACCGCTGACCGCGTTCATGTTGACCAGCTGGTCCTTGAGCCGCCCATAGAAGCTGCGCTCCAGGATCGCCTTCTCATCGTCGCGGTCCTTGGCTAGGCGTTCGATTTCGGCTCGCTCGATGGCCAGCGCACGCTCGTCCTTGTCGACTCCGCGGCGCGAGAAGACGCGCACATCGACCACCGTACCGGTAACGCCCGGCGGCACCCTGAGCGAGGTATCGCGCACGTCGGAGGCCTTCTCGCCGAAGATCGCGCGCAGCAGCTTCTCCTCCGGAGTCATCGGCGATTCGCCCTTCGGCGTCACCTTGCCGACCAGGATGTCGCTAGGCTGGACCTCGGCGCCGATGTAGACCATACCCGCCTCGTCGAGGTTGCGCAGGGCGTCCTCGCCGACGTTGGGGATATCGCGGGTGATCTCCTCCTGGCCGAGCTTGGTGTCGCGCGCCATGACCTCGAACTCCTCGATGTGGATCGAGGTGAAGACGTCGTCGCGCACGATCCGCTCGGAGATCAGGATCGAGTCCTCGAAGTTGTAGCCCTGCCAGGGCATGAAGGCGACCAGCACGTTGCGGCCGAGCGCCAGCTCGCCCAGGTTGGTCGAGGGCCCGTCGGCGACGATGTCGCCGCGGTTCACCGTGTCGCCCACCTTCACCAGCGGGCGCTGGGTGATGCAGGTGTTCTGGTTTGAGCGCTGGAACTTGAGCAGGTTGTAGATGTCGACCGCCTGCTCGCCGCTCGAGGTCTCCTCCGTCACCCGGACCACGATGCGCGTGGCGTCGACTTGGTCGACCACGCCCGAGCGACGCGCGGCGATCGCCACGCCCGAATCGCGGGCCACGGTCTCCTCCATGCCGGTGCCGACCAGCGGCGCCTCGGTCTGCAGCAAGGGCACCGCCTGACGCTGCATGTTCGAGCCCATCAGCGCCCGGTTGGCGTCGTCGTTCTCGAGGAAGGGAATCAGCGCCGCGGCCACCGAAACCAGCTGCTTCGGCGAGACGTCGATGAAGTCGATGTCCTCGGGCCGACCCATGATGTACTCACCGCCCTCGCGGCAGGAGATCAGGTCGTCGACGAACTTGCCGTTCTTGTCGAGCTGGGCGTTGGCCTGCGCGATCGTGTAACGGCCTTCCTCCATCGCCGAGAGGTAAACCACCTCGTCGGTCACCTTGCCCTTCTCGACGCGCCGGTAGGGGCTCTCGATAAAACCGTATTGATTGACCCGGGCGTAGGTCGCCAGGGAGTTGATCAGGCCGATGTTCGGACCTTCCGGCGTCTCGATCGGGCAGATCCGACCGTAGTGGGTGGTGTGCACGTCGCGCACCTCGAAGCCGGCCCGCTCGCGGGTCAGGCCACCTGGCCCCAGCGCCGAGAGGCGGCGCTTGTGGGTGATCTCGGACAGCGGGTTGGTCTGATCCATGAACTGCGAGAGCTGCGAGGAGCCGAAGAACTCGCGCACCGCCGCCGCCGCCGGCTTGGCGTTGATCAGGTCGTGCGGCATGACCGAATCGATCTCGACCGAGCTCATACGCTCCTTGATCGCCCGCTCCATACGCAGCAGGCCGATGCGGTACTGGTTCTCCATTAGCTCGCCGACCGAGCGCACCCGGCGGTTGCCGAGGTGGTCGATGTCGTCGATGTCGCCCTTGCCGTCCTTGAGCTGGCAGAGCACGCGCAGGATTTCCAGGATGTCGTGCTTGCGCAGGACCCGAAGCGTGTCCTCGGTCTCGAAGCCGAGACGGGAGTTCATCTTCACGCGGCCAACCGCCGAGAGGTCGTAGCGCTCGGCGTCGAAGAACAGGCCCTTGAACATGGCCTCGGCCGTCTCCAGGGTCGGCGGCTCGCCCGGCCGCATGACCCTGTAGATGTCGATCAAGGCCTCTTCGCGCGAGGTGTTCTTGTCGCCGGCCAGGGTGTTGCGCATGTAGGCGCCGACATTGATATGGTCGATCGCCAGGATCGACAGCTCCTTGACTTTCTGCTCGGCCAGCTCCTGGATCAGGGCCTCGGTCAGCTCGTCGCCGGCCTCGCAGATGACCTCGCCGGTCTCCTCGTTGATGTAGTCGATGGCGACATAGCTGCCGACCAGTTCCTCGTCCAGGACGAGCTGATCCTTGAGGCCTTCCTCGGCCAGCTTCTTGGCCAGGCGCGGCGTGATCTTGGCACCCGCCTCGGCCACCACCTTGCCGCTCGAAGCATCGACCAGGTCACGCACAAGCTTGGTGCCGCGCAGCCGCTCCGAGTCGAAGCGGGTGCGCCAGCCGCCCTGAGCGCGCTTGTAGGTCACGTTGTCGTAGAAGGTGCTGAGGATCTCCTCCGGCGTCATGCCGACGGCCTCATGCGGCTCGAGCGCGGCGCCCGCGGCCTCGCGCTCCGCGCGCAGCGCTTCCGTCGCCGCGTTGTCGAGCGCGATCAACAGGGTCGTGGCCGGCAGCTTGCGGCGCCGGTCGATGCGCACATAGACCAGGTCCTTGGCGTCGAACTCGAAATCGAGCCAGGAGCCGCGGTAGGGAATGACCCGCGCGGCAAAGAGAAACTTGCCGGAGGAGTGCGTCTTGCCGCGGTCGTGATCGAAGAACACGCCGGGGCTGCGGTGCATCTGGCTGACGATCACGCGCTCGGTGCCGTTGATGATGAAGGTGCCGTTCGGCGTCATCAGCGGCATGTCGCCCATGTAGACGTCCTGCTCCTTGATGTCGCGGATCGAGCGCGAGCCGGTATCCTCGTCGACATCCCAGACGACCAGCCGCAGCGTGACCTTGAGCGGGGCGGCGTAAGTCATGCCGCGTTGCTGGCATTCCTCGACGTCGTACTTCGGCTCCTCCAACTCGTAGTGCACGAACTGGAGCTCGGCGCGGTCCGAGAAGTCCTTGATCGGAAAGACCGACTTAAAGACCTCCTGCAGCCCGACCTTCTCGGGGTTCTCGACCGGGGTATCCATCTGCAGAAAATGATCGTAGGAGGTCTTCTGCACCTCGATCAGGTTCGGCATTTGGGTGACCTCGGCGATCCGTCCGAAGTTCTTGCGGATGCGCTTGCGACCGGTAAACGATCTCGTCATGTCACGTCCTCGTCAGCTTCATGTCACCGCGGGCGGCGGCGCTTTGCCCGTCAGCAATAAATGCGCCCCCGAGCGCCCCCGCCCGTGCATTCCCAGGGGGCACTCCCGGGGGCGCGAAGGCGCAAAAGGACCGGTGCGGCGCGCGGCGTAGCGCGCGCCGACCGATCCGCGGCGCAAGTGGGTGCGTTCGCGTTACTTGAGCTCGACTGTCGCACCGACCTCCTCGAGCTTCTTCTTCAACTCCTCGGCCTCTTCCTTGCCGGCGCCTTCCTTGATCGCCTTCGGCGCGGATTCGACCAGGTCCTTGGCTTCCTTCAGCCCCAGACCGGTGATCGCCCGCACTTCCTTGATCACGTTGATCTTCTTGTCGCCGATCGCGGCCAGAACAACGTCGAAGGAATCCTGCTCGGCCGCGGCCTCTTCGCCGCCGCCGGCCGGCGCGGCCGCCGCGACGGCCACCGGGGCCGCCGCCGATACGCCCCACACCTCTTCCAGCTTCTTGGAAAGCTCGGCGGCCTCCAAAACGGTGAGCTTGGAAAGCTCGTCAACCAACTTATCGAGATCAGCCATCTCTCATGTCTCCTGGGCTTGAACTATCAGTCCTCGTTGATGCCGTACCGAAAGCGCGCTCATGCGGCTTCGTCTTGAGAGCCATAGGCACTGAACACACGCGCCAGCTGCCCGGCCGGGGCCTGCGTAACGGCAGCCAGCTTGGTAGCTGGTGCCTGCAGAACGCCGACCAAGGTGGCCCGCAGTTCGTCCAGCGAAGGCAACTTCGCCAGCGCCGTAACGCCAGCCAGGTCGAGCTCCTGCTCACCCAATGCCCCGCCGATAACGGTCAGCTTGTCGTTCTTCTTGGCGAACTCCACGCAGACCTTCGCCGCTGCCACCGGGTCCTCCGAAGCGGCGATCGCCGTCGGTCCGGTGAAAAGCGGCTGCAGTGCCTGAAACTTCGTGCCCTCAAGCGCGAGACGCGTGAGCCGATTCTTGGACACCTTGAAGCTCGCTCCCGCGGCGCGCATTTGGCGCCGAAGGTCGGTGGCCTCCGCGACCGTCAGACCCGATTGATGGGTCACGATCACGAGGTTCACCGTGCCGAAGCTGTCACGCAGCTCGGCAACCAGCTTTTCCTTCTGTGCTCGGTCCACGGAATATCTCCGCTCTCTACGAGAGTCCGCCGCGACACGGAGGCCGGGCCGACCCGTTGCACGAGGACCTCCGGGACCGTCCCGGAAGTCCGGTTCGCCTGTCCCGGAAGCTCAAGCCAGGCCGGTCCCGCCGAGGGGTACCGGCCTACACTCGCTTCCTGTCTATGCAGGCCCTTGTGGCTTAAGCCCCGCGACCTAACGACACGGGACACCTGCAGTCTCGGACAGGTGGCGGGTTTCCCCGCCGTACTCGCGGACCTGCGGTTTTCCCCGCCGATCCGCCTTTTCCGGCGCCCGCCGCGGCGAACGCCGAAACTCCTGGAAGCCGCAGCCGCGCCTTAGGCGGCGGTGGTCAGGCTCCCGACGTCCAGTTTCACGCCCGGGCCCATGGTCGAGCTCAAGGAAACCCGTTTGATGTAGGTGCCCTTGGCACCGCTCGGCTTGGCCCGGTTGATCGCGCCGACGAAGGCGCGCACGTTCTCGATCAGGGCGTCGTCGCTGAAGCTCGCCTTGCCGACGCCGGCATGCACGATGCCGGCCTTTTCGACGCGAAACTCCACCTGGCCGCCCTTGGCCGCCTTGACCGCCTCGGTCACGTCGTTGGTCACGGTACCGAGCTTCGGGTTCGGCATCAGGCCCCGCGGGCCCAGGACCTTACCGAGCTTGCCGACCACCGGCATCATGTCCGGCGTGGCGACGCAGCGGTCGAAATCGATCGTCCCGCCCTGGATCTGGGCCGCCAGATCGTCGGCCCCGACCAGATCGGCGCCGGCTGACTGCGCTTCCTCGGCCTTGGCGCCCTTGGCGAAGACCGCGACGCGGACCGACTTGCCGGTGCCGTTCGGCAGGGTGACGACGCCGCGCACGTTCTGGTCGGCATGGCGCGGATCGACACCGAGGTTCATGGCGATCTCGACCGTCTCGTCGAACTTGGTTGCCGCGCGCTCCTTGATCAGCTTGACCGCCTCATCGAGGTCGTAGAACGACGACGCATCGAGGCCTTCGTAGGCTTTCTTCAGCCGCTTGCCGTTTTTCGCCATCGTCCTTACTCCACCACCGAAAGGCCCATCGAGCGGGCCGAGCCGGCAATGATCTTGGCCGCCGCATCGATGTCGTTCGCGTTCAGGTCTTCCATCTTGGCTTCGGCGATCTCGCGCACCTGCGCCATGGTCACGCTGCCCACCGTCTCGCGGCCCGGCGTCTGCGAACCCTTCGGCAGCTTAGCCGCCTTCCTCAAGAAATAGGATGCCGGCGGCGTCTTGGTCTCGAAGGTGAAGGAGCGGTCCGAATAGGCGGTGATGATCACCGGCGTCGGGGTACCCTGCTCCATGTTCTGGGTGGCCGCGTTGAAGGCCTTGCAGAACTCCATAATGTTGAGACCGCGCTGGCCGAGCGCCGGCCCGACCGGCGGCGAGGGATTGGCCTGCCCGGCCGCTATCTCCAATTTGATATAGCCTTCGATCTTCTTTGCCATTCTAAACCCCTTTCCCTTGGGCTGCGCGGTACGGCTGCTTCATGGACTTGCGAAGCGGGCCTCCCGCACGATCGACCGCACACAGCGCCGCGGCGGCCGTTGCAGGTCTCAAAGCTTCTCGACCTGCGAGTACTCCAGTTCGACCGGCGTGGAGCGGCCGAAAATCGACACCGAAACCTTGACCCGGGCGCGCTCCTCGTCGACCTCTTCGACCAAGCCGTTGAAGGAGGTGAAGGGACCGTCGGACACGCGCACCTGCTCGCCAACCTCGAAGATGACCGAGGGTTTGGGCCGCTCGACGCCTTCCTGGACCTGGCGATGGATCCGGCCGGCCTCGGCCTCGCTGATCGGAACCGGGCGCCCCTTGGAGCCGAGGAAGCCGGTCACCTTGGGGGTATCCTTCACGAGGTGCCAGGACTCGTCGCTCAGATCCATCTTAATCAGCACATAGCCAGGGAAGAACTTGCGCTCGGCGTTGACCTTCTGGCCGCGGCGCATCTCGACCACTTCCTCGGTCGGCACCAGGATTTCCTCGAAGCTCTCGGCCATGCCCTTCTGGCGCGCCTGCTCGCGGATCGAGTCGGCGACCTTCTTCTCAAAGCCCGAGTAGACATGGAGAACATACCACTGCGCCGTCATCGCGCTTACCCTCCCAGGCCCAGTATCAGCTGAACCCCGAGGGCGAGGATCTGGTCCAGCACGAAGAAGAAAATAGCCGCCAGAAACACCATCACGAACACCATGCCCGTGGAGATCATGGTCTCCTTGCGCGACGGCCAGGTGACCTTTGAGACCTCCTGGCGGACTTCCCGCATGAACTGACCTGGATTGACCTTGGCCATGGTTTTGTCGTCGTCCTAACCTAATCCTGTCCGACCGCCGGGCCCTGTCGAAAGACGCCGGGCCCCGCGGCGCGATCTGCAGCCGCACGTCGTTTGAGGTAGATGGCAGGAGTGGAGGGACTCGAACCCACAACCCCCGGTTTTGGAGACCGGTGCTCTGCCAGTTGAGCTACACTCCTAAATCCTCTGTTGCTCCGCCCGCCTTGCCGTCGTGGCAACCACTCTGTGACGGCACTCCGTGGCAGGAGGAGATTACCGCGCGGGGGATAATACCCCGCAGCTCACTCGATAATCTTTGCGACGACGCCGGCGCCGACGGTGCGGCCGCCTTCGCGGATCGCGAAGCGCAAGCCCTCGTCCATCGCAATCGGCGCAATCAGCTCCACCGACATGTTCGTGTTGTCTCCCGGCATCACCATCTCGGTGCCCTCCGGAAGGCTCACAACGCCCGTCACGTCCGTCGTCCGGAAGTAGAACTGCGGACGGTAGTTCGTGAAGAACGGCGTATGACGGCCGCCCTCCTCCTTCGTCAGAATGTAGGCCTCCGCCTCGAACTTCGTGTGCGGCGTAATAGACCCCGGCTTCGCCAGAACCTGACCGCGATCAACATCCTCGCGACCAATACCGCGCAGCAGCGCGCCGATGTTGTCGCCGGCCTCGCCCTGATCCAGAAGCTTGCGGAACATCTCAACGCCCGTGCAGACCGTCTTCCGCGTATCCCGGATGCCGACAATCTCGACTTCCTCGCCAACCTTGATCACACCGCGCTCAACGCGACCCGTCACAACCGTCCCGCGGCCCGAGATCGAGAAAACATCCTCGATCGGCATCAGAAACGGCATGTCCTTCGGGCGCTCCGGCTGCGGCACGTAGGCGTCGACTTCCTTCATCAGCGAAAGGATCGACTCCTTGCCGATCCCGTCCTCGCGATCCTCCAGCGCGCAGAGCGCTGAACCCCGCACGATCGGGATGTCGTCGCCCGGAAACTCGTAGCTCGACAACAGCTCGCGGATCTCAAGCTCAACCAGATCCAGCAGCTCCTCGTCGTCAACCTGGTCGACCTTGTTCATGTAGACCACAATCGCCGGGACACCCACCTGCCGCGCCAGAAGAATGTGCTCCCGCGTCTGCGGCATCGGACCGTCCGCTGCCGACACAACCAGGATCGCGCCGTCCATCTGCGCAGCACCCGTGATCATGTTCTTCACGTAGTCCGCGTGACCCGGGCAGTCCACGTGCGCGTAGTGACGGTTGTCCGTCTCGTACTCAACATGCGCCGTCGAGATCGTGATACCACGAGCCTTCTCCTCTGGCGCCTTGTCGATCTGATCGTAGGCCGTGAACTCCGCACCGCCCGTCTCTGCCAAGGTCTTCGTGATCGCAGCCGTCAGCGTCGTCTTGCCATGATCAACGTGACCTATCGTCCCCACATTGCAGTGCGGCTTCGTCCGCTCAAACTTCGCCTTCGCCATCGCTTCTGATTTCCACCCTTCGGCTCATTACGATCAAATCCATAAACCAATCCGGCATTCAGGTCCGGTCCGTCTCTGGCCCGGCAATTGGAGCGGGTGGCGGGAATCGAACCCGCGTAGCCAGCTTGGAAGGCTGGAGCTCTACCACTGAGCCACACCCGCAACCGATGCCTGTCCCCGTGCGGGTGTCCGATCTCCACACTGTGCTCCGCCCACAACCGCTCGAGACTGCAATAAAGGACCACGACCGCCGTGCCACTTCCGACCACCCTCGCCCGAGCCACCATCGTTCGCCCAGAGTCGCTCGGCGAACTGCCCGGGGGGCCGCACTTTGGAAAGGGCTGGTGGAGGGGGTTGGATTCGAACCAACGTAGGCGAAGCCAACGGGTTTACAGCCCGTCCCCTTTAACCACTCGGGCACCCCTCCCGGAGGCCGCTCCCAAAGGAAAAATGGCGCTGCGAACTATGGTGATTTCACACGACCTGTCAATGTCAAACACGACAAAAAGACCGCGGTTCGGCCTACCCCTTCGGCGAGACCGCCCGCAGTCGTCACAGAGCACCTTGCTCTCTGAGAGATAGTAGGCAGCATGACCCCCATGCGCAAGCCCCACAAACAGGGCCGGAAAGCGGCTCGGAAGCACGGTCGCAAAGCCGCCCCAGACCGGCCCGCCGGCCCAAAACGGGATCCGAGCGGCGATTCGGGCCGTGATCCTGGCAAGGCTCCCGGGCGGCCGCCGAGGGTGCGGCGTGGCGCGGAGTCGGGGCTCTGGCTCTATGGCCAGCACGCCGTGCTCGAGGCTTTGGCCAACCCGAAACGACGCTGTTCCCGCCTGCTGGCCACGGCGGAAGTCCGGGAAAAGCTGGGAAACCGCCTGTCGCAACTCGTCGAACGGCGCTCCGACGGGCTGACCCTCCGGTTGGCAGCGCGGGACGAGCTCGCGCCCCTGCTGCCGCCCGGCGCCGTGCACCAGGGCCTGGCGCTCGCCGTCGAGCCCCTGGCCCAGCCGAGCCTGGCAGCGCTGCTGACCAGCCTTCCCAATACAGGGCGCCAGGTGGTCTGCGCGCTCGACCAGGTGACCGATCCACAGAACGTGGGGGCCATCCTGCGTTCCGCCGCGGCTTTCGGCGTGGCCGGCCTGCTGACCACACGGCGCAACGCGGCGCCGGAAAGCGGGGCCCTGGCCAAGGCCGCCTCGGGGGCGCTGGAACGGGTGCCCTACCTCCAGGTCGGCAACCTGGCTCAAGCCCTGGAGAGCCTGAAAAACGAAGGGTTCTGGGTCATGGGCCTGGCATCCGAGGGCTCCGATAGCCTGCCGATAAGCAATCCGGGAGACCGCGTGACATTGGTTCTCGGCGCCGAGGGAGAAGGACTGCGCCGCCTGACGCGGGAGCGTTGCGACCTGTTGTTGCGCCTGCCGACCCGCCCGCCGCTCGACCAGCTCAACGTCTCCAACGCCGCCGCTATCGCCTTCTACGAGCTTCTCGGTCGATAGATTTTTTTGGGCACCTAGTCAAAATTAGGGGATGGAGCCGTCGCGGCCTGCGAATCATTATTAAATTTGCCGCAACGAGCGCAGGAGGGCTTCATGGGCCGCAACAACATCCTCTTCACCGCCTGGTTGATCTACAGCCTCAGCACTGCGGTGGTCGTTGCCTCGCTTGTTCATCTCGGCACGGCACCAGTCTAAAGCATAGCTGTTTCAAGCTGCTAGCTGCAATCCGCTAGCGAACCCTTCCGGCAAAAACAGGCTGCACCACGGGTCTTCGCTGCGAAATCGTGCCGCCGGTGATCTCGGTCACCAGCTTTTGCCGGATCGCCACGGCGAAATCGCTGAAATCCAGCGCGGTCAGGACGAAGGCGCCGGGGCCGCCGACCACACCGGCCAGGTAGTAGCGGCCCAGGTTGGGTTCGTCGTTGAGGATCGCCAAGCCGTTGACGGTCACCCCTTGGCGCACCAGGTGGGCCCGTGCCGTCGAAGCGAAGTCGCCCTCGTTGCTGATCCCGTCCCCCGAGAGATCGATCACCCGGCGTTTGCCCTCATAGCCATTCGCGTCGAGCAGGGCCCCGGCGTAGAGCAACGCGCTGCCGATCGCCGTCGCCCCGCCCTCGACCAGGCGCGGTGCCGCCTCGATCCGCGCCGCGAAAGCGTAGGACGAGAGCGCACTGCTCAGCAGCGTCCAATCCACCGCCTGCGCGGTGATCCCCGAGCCCGACCACTGCACCAGCGTGACCGCCACACCAGCCGATCCCGTCGCATCGATCGCCTTGACCACCGCCGGATGGCGAAAGGCCGAGGCGATGCCCTGCATCTGTAGCTGAAACTCCTCGAAATTCACGCTGGACGAAGCGTCGACCGCCAGAACGAGCTCCAGCTCCACCGGATCGGCAGCCGCGGGGCCCGCCAGGCAGGAGATCAGGCCCGCGAAGCCGAGCAGGCATCCATGTAAGCGGTGAACATCGAACAGCATCGCCGGAAGTCTAGCACCAGCGAGACCAAAAGCGCCCTGTCCTTGTTGGCCACGCGCCCTGCGCGTAGGTCACGACAGCCAGTCGCGCAAGCGAAACCAGGTCATGGCGAGCACCAGGGTCGGCGTGCGCAGCAGCTTGCCGCCGTAGAAGGTCGTGTGCGGCAGGCGGGCGAAGAGGTCGAGACGCTCGGCCTGGCCGGCGATGGCCTCGGCGATCACCTTGCCGGCCAGGCCGGTCATGGCGACGCCGTTGCCGGAAAAGCCCTGCGCGAAATAGACGTTCGGCCGCAGGCGCCCGAAGTGGGGCGTACGCTCCACCGTGATGCCGACGAAGCCGCCCCAGACATAGTCGAAGCCGACATCGTCGAGCGACGGGAAGACCTTCAGCATCTCGGACCGCAGGCCGCTCTTGAGGTTCGGCGGCGGCAGGGTCGAGTAGCTCGCCAGGCCGCCAAACAGCAGCCGGTGGTCGGCCGTCATGCGGTAGTAGTTGAGGATGAAGTTCCAGTCGCAGATCGCTGCGTCGCCGGGAATCAGCGAGCGCGCCCGGTTCTCCCCGATGGTTTCCGTTGTGCCGATATAGTTGCCGATCGGCATGATCTTGCGGCCGATCTCCGGCACCAGGTCGCCCAGATACGCGTTGCCGCAGAGCACCAGGAACTTGGCCTTGACACTGCCCTTCGCGGTTTTCGCGCTGGGCTCGGCCCCTAGATCCACCGCCTCGACGGGCGAGCCCTCGAAGAGCCGCGCGCCGGCCTTCTCGGCCGCGCGCGCCAGGCCGAGGCAGTAGGTCAGCGGATGCAGGTGCCCTGCCCCGGCATCGAGCAGCCCGCCGAGGTAGTGCGGCGAGTTGACGTGGGCTGCGAGCTCCTCCTTGCCGCGTATTAAGGTTAGGTCTTGGTAGCCGTAGTCCTTCGCCCAGACCTCGGCCATCCGCTCCATGTCCGCGAGCTGCCGCGGCTTGACCGCGGCGTTGACGTAGCCCCATCGCAGGTCGCAGTCGATGGCGTGGCGCTCGACCCGCTCGCGCACGATTGACTTGGCTTCCTCGGCCATGTCGAAAAGCTTGCGAGCGTCGTCCTTGCCGAGCCAGCCGGCGATCTTGCCCATGTCGGCCGAATAGGCGCTGCAGACCTGCCCGCCGTTGCGACCCGAGGCGCCCCAGCCGATCCGATGGGCCTCCAGAAGCACGACGTCGTAGCCGCGTTCCGCCAGATTGAGGGCCGTGGAAACCCCAGTGAAACCGCCTCCCACCACGCAAACGTCGGCACGCAGTTCGCCCTCCAGCGCGGGCCGCTCGACCAGCCCCCGCGCCGTCGCCGCATAATAGGATGTGGTGTGCTCACTCGCCGGCATGCGCTCGCAGCATTACGGCTTTCCCCATGATGCCGTCAAGACCGGCCCTGCTTGCCCGCTATCCGGGCCCGTGCTAGCGGTTGATCGTATTACGCTCGGATGAAACCGCCGAAGAGCTGGACGCATGAGTAAAATTGAGGACTTCCTCAAAGAACACCGCATCGACGAGGTCGAGTGCCTGCTGCCCGACATGGCGGGCATCGCCCGCGGCAAGATCCTGCCTGCGGAGAAATTCGTCAAAGGTATGAAACGCAACGGCCTCCGCATTCCGGAGCAGATCTTCATCCAGACCGTAACCGGCGACTACCCGGACGAGGACGACGACAGCGTCACCGATCCGGCGGCCTCGGACGTCTATCTGGTGCCCGACGAGGATACCATCCGCCTTGTACCCTGGTACGAGGAGCCGACGGCCCAGGTCATCTGCGACGCCTACTATTTCGACGGCCAGCCGGTCGAGATGTCGTCGCGCGGCCTGCTCAAGCACGTCCTCGCACTCTATGCCGAGAAGGGCTGGAAGCCGATCGTGGCGCCCGAGCTGGAGTTCTTCCTAGTCGACATCAACACCGACCCCGACTATCCGCTGGAGCCGCCGATCGGCCGCTCCGGCCGGCGCGAAGCCGGGCGCCAATCCTACGGCGTCGACGCAGTCAACGAGTTCGACCCGTTGTTCGAGGATGTCTACGACTACTGCGAAGCCCAGAACATCGACGTCGACACCCTGACGCACGAGGCCGGGGCGGCGCAGATGGAGATGAACTTCAACCACGGCCCGCCCCTTCTGCTGGCCGATCAGGCCTTCCTCTTCAAGCGTACGGTCCGCGAGGCGGGCCTACGCCACAAGGTCTACGCCACCTTCATGGCCAAGCCGATGCAGGGCGAGCCCGGCAGCTCCATGCACATCCACCAGAGCCTGTTCGGCGTCAAGAACGGCCGCAGTCTCTTCGCCACCGCCAGGGGCAAGAACACCAAGCTGTTCCTCAGCCACATCGCCGGGCTGCAGAAGCATCTGCCAAACGTGATGCCGCTGCTGGCGCCCAACGTGAACAGCTACCGCCGCCTGACACCCTATTCGGATGCGCCGATCAACACCCATTGGGGCATCGACAACCGCACCACCGGCCTACGCGTGCCCCATTCGGAGCCGGCCGCGCGGCGGGTCGAGAACTGCTTGGCCGGCGCCGACGCAAACCCCTATCTCGCCATCGCCGCCTCGCTGGCCTGCGGCTATCTGGGCATGGTCGAGGAGCTGACGCCACGCGCCCCGGTGGAGGGCAGCGCCTACCGCCTAGCCCACACCCTGCCGCGCACGCTCTACGACGCGCTGCATCGCTTTAACGGCAGCCGCGCGGTGAAGTCCGTCTTGGGCGAGAAGTTCGTCAAGGCGGTGACCTTGGTGAAGGATACGGAGCTGGTCGCCTACCAGGCGGTGATCTCCTCTTGGGAGCGGGAACATCTTTTGCTAAATGTTTAGGGTCTAGGCTCGGCGAAGCTGGGCCGGAAAGGACGCGACGGCACGATGAGGAAGACCACGCGAGCTTTGGCATGGGACGCCGCTCTGGCGGCGCTGCCCTCGCGTCACGCCGAGCTCCTGATTCTCTGCGCCCGCATCGGCTTCAACCCCTAGCGCCGCGGCGAACACGATTCGACGCGCCGGGGCCTTGCTCAAAGGGCCCCAGCTGGGTTCTGCCATGCTGACAGGGACTAAAGACATGACCGCACAAGCTGCACACAACATCACCACGCACTGGCGCGAAAGCGACCTGCGCCACCACCTCCACCCCTTCACCGACAGCAAGGCGATGGCCGAGCAAGGGGGCAGCCGCATCATCACCAAGGCCGAGGGGATCTGGCTCGAGGATTCCGAAGGCCATCGGCTGCTCGACGGCATGGCCGGCCTGTGGTGCGTTAACGTCGGCTACGGCCGCCGCGAGCTGGCCGACGCAGCGCACAAGCAGATGCTGGAGCTGCCCTACTACAACACCTTCTTCAAGACCGCGACGCCACCTTCGATCGAGCTTTCCGAGAAGCTCGCCGCGCTGACGCCGGCCGGCCTGAACCATGCCTTCTTCGGTAGCAGCGGGTCGGATGCCAACGACACCATCGTGCGCATGGTGCGGCACTATTGGAACCTTATGGGCAAGCCGGAGAAGAAGACCTTCATCAGCCGGCAGTACGCCTACCACGGCAGCACCATGGCCGCGGCCAGCCTGGGCGGCATGTCGGCCATGCACGCGCAGGCAGACCTGCCGCTGCCCGGCTTCGAGCACATCATGGAGCCCTACTGGTACGACAACGGCGGCGACCTCAGCCCGGAAGAGTTCGGTCTGGTTGCGGCGAAGGCGCTGGAGGAGAAGATCCTGGAGCTCGGTGCCGACAAGATCGCCGCCTTCATCGGCGAGCCGATCCAGGGCGCCGGCGGCGTGATCGTCCCGCCCGACAGCTATTGGCCGGAGGTGCAGCGCATCTGCCGCGAGCACGACATCCTGCTGATCGCCGACGAAGTGATATGCGGCTTCGGCCGCACCGGCCACTGGTTCGCCAGCGAGATCTTCGACATCAAGCCGGATCTCATGACCACGGCCAAGGGCCTCACCTCCGGCTATCTGCCGCTCTCGGCCGTGATGGTCGGCGAGCGCCTGGCCGAGACCCTGATCGGCGAAGGCGGCGAGTTCCAGCACGGCTACACCTACTCCGGCCATCCGGTCGCCTGCGCGGTGGCGCTGGCCAACATTGATATCATGGAGCGCGAGGGCCTGGTCGGGCGCGTGCACGACGAGACCGGCCCCTATCTGCAGTCCCAGCTGCGTGAGGCTCTGGCCGATCACCCGCTGGTCGGTGAGGTGCGCGGTGTCGGCCTGATCGGCGCGATCGAGCTGGTCCAGGACAAGGCGAGCCGGCAGCACTTCGAGGAGATGGGCCGGGTCGGCGGGATCTGCCGCAACATCTGCTTCGCCAACGACCTGGTGATGCGCGCGGTGCGCGACGTCATGGTGTTTTCGCCGCCGCTGATCATCGACAAGGCCGAGATCGACGAGTTCGTGAGCCGCGCCAAGCGCTGCATCGACCTGACGGCCCAGCGAGTCGGCGTGCTGTAAAGCGCCGCAGCAGTAGGACGTGGGAGCGGACCGCCGGTCACGGCGGCCCCGAAAGCGAAGCGAACAGAAATACGCTAGTGGTGGCTTTCCGCCGCCTCGGGAGCCGTGTGGGTCTCGGGCACGATCACCTTTTTGGCCACCTCCTCGTCGGCCTTCTTCTTGACCGGCGCACCGAGATAGCTGTCATCGATAAGGTCTTCGAAACTGAGGGGAGGCAGGGAGAAGGAGCTATCGCCGAACATCATGCACCTACTTCGCAGCTGGGCGTTACAGCAAGATTGGGACGCCGATCGCGCGGTACAGCGATACGACGTCCCGGTCTCCTAGCCATAGTCGAGATGTTACCGGCGAGGGTCGCGCTCGGCTTGTATCAAAGAAAGGGCATGGCGGGGACGGGGCTAAAAGCCGAGAGAACAAAAACAGTTCGCAGCCTTGCTTTGGCTCAAGCATAGCCAGTCGCTGCGACGCAACAACTGCCATAAGCAGCATTCTCGAAGCACGTCCCTTCGGTGTGGCCCGAGTAAGAGCCTAGGCATTGACCTCCAGCGAAATCGCTTGGGCAAGACTGTCGAAGCTGTTGATGCCGCTGCCGCCGATGCCTTCGATCACGACCTGGCCACCGCCCTGGTCCCTGTCCGCGCTGGACCCCAGTGTAACGATCACATCGGCGCCATTGTCGACGACACTCCAGCCGTCGGTGTCAGCGGCAAGCAGGCTGTCCAGATCGGCAACGTCAACGACGCCGTTGCCATCGTAGTCGAAGACGTCGTTCAGCTGCAGGATGTCGCCGGCGAAGTCGGAGATGACGTCGCTGCCGCTGTCTTGCGACAGGTTGAGCACGAAGGTGTCGCTTCCGGCCCCACCGAAGATCACATCGCTGCCCTCGCCGCCGGTCAGGACATCGTCGCCACCCATGCCGAAGAGCGTGTCGTCGCCGGCACCGCCGTCGATGCTGTCGGCCTCGCCACGCTCGTCGCCGGGGACGATGAACTGGAAGGGATTACTGCGGATGAAGTCGGCCACCTGATCCTCGGACGGCGCCTCGCCGGCTGCCGTGCCGGCCAGCGCGTTATCGGTCAGAAAGGCGACCAGCGCGCCATAGCCGGCCCCTTCGTGTTCGCCGGCCGCGCCGAACTCGGCCGAAGGCAGGCTGTCGGTGTTGATCACATCGCCGAAGATGATGTCGCTGCCAGAGCCGCCGAGCAGCACGTCCTCGCCGACCGGCAGCGGGCTGACCGTGCTTGCCAGCTCGGCGGTCAGATCGGCCGGGTCCTGAACGTTCTGCGCGCCGCCGGTATTGTCGAAGCTCGACAGCAGTACCAGTGCGTCGGCACCGACATCGATGCCGGTGGCGTGGACCTGCAGGTCGGCCTCGAAGTCGAATACGCCGCCGGGGTTCTGGAAATCGTCGACGAAATCGTTGAAGTCCGCGATCCCCTGAGCGGTATCGCCGAGCCCAGGTTCGCCGTCGGACAGGAAGTAGACGGAATTGCTGTCGCCGGGCCCGACACCGCCGAGATAGTCGGCGACCCTGTCGAGCACGGCCTGATAGTTCGTGCCGCCGTTCGCGACCAGCCCATTGATAAAGGTTATCGCATCGGCCAAGCCACCCGCGTCCGCGAGATTGAAGCTGCCCTCGGTCCTGGTCTGGCCGTTGAAGGGAATGACCTGCACAATCACGTCCGCACCCTGCTGCGCGAAGCCGTCGAAGATCGTCAGCAGGTTTGCCAGGGCCTGCTGGGTGAGAGCCAGGCGGCCGTCCGCTGCCATGCTGGCGGAGATGTCCACCGCCAGAACCAGATTGATGGTGGCCGCCTGCGAGCCGCCGGGATCGCCGATCAGAACATCGTTCGCGCTACCGCCCTCAATAGCGCCGCTTGTATCGCCGGAGGACCTCGGCACCAGATGCGCGGCGGCGCTGCCCGCGTCATCGTCCTGATTGCTGCCAACCACCAGAAAGGCTTCGAAGCCGATGGTCGTAACGGCCGTGTTCGAGGCGCTGACACCGTCGTCAAGCGTGATGACCACACTGCGATCCTCGGACCCCGGCGAGGTCGTGTCGTAGCGCACCAGCAGCAATGCCTGCTCGTAATCCTCCGTCGAAGCTGTACCGACCAGGATCAAGGTAGTCGGGGTCGACTCATCGGAAACGGTGATGCCCGCCGGCAACAGGGTCTCATCGACGGTCAGGCTCTCGTTCGCCGCGTCCACCGGCTCGGTGCGCGCAATCGTCGCGGACTCGATCGTTCCACTCAGGCTACTGATCTGAATGTCGTCATCGACGATGGCGATCGGCCCCGCACCCTCGACGAAAGTCGTCTCGAAGCCCGTCGTGCCGCCGCTGCCGCCGACCAAAACCGGCGCGCTGCTGTTGTCGCCGTCGAGGTCGATGACGTTGGTCAGCGTGCTGGGCAACTCAAGATCGGCAAGGATCTGCAGCAGGAGGATCCGGTTGGGGTCTTCCTCGAAGATGTCGGCCAGGCGGTCCCGATCGATGCCGATCCTACCGCTCAGCACCGATCCGTCTTCGCCGATCGTCAAGAATTGGATCTCGCCCGGAGCATCGGGGATGAACTCAATGAAACCGCCGCCGCTGCTGCTGGTGCCACCATCTTCCTCGTTGCCAGCTTCAGGGTTCACGTCCTGCAGATAGTCAATGTAAACGCGGCTCAGGGTAGAGAGCGCGCCGGCATAGGTGGCCAGCTGCGCCGGCGTGGCCGTCGTCGGTGACGGCAGGGTCTCATCGCCGACCGACACCTGGATGGTGTCCAGCACGTTGCTCAGCGCCTGCGCCGCGCCGCCCAGCAGCACGTTGATCTGGCCGACGTCGCCGTCGAAATCCTCGAAGAGGGTGATCAGCAGTTGCTGTATGGCTGGATCGAACTCGCCGGCGCCGGTGGTACCGCGAATGCCGATGGTGGCGACCGGCGTGTCGATCTTCATGCCCTCGCCCGGGGCCGGCGCGATCCCGCCGGCGACAAAGGCGAAGGCGCCGGTGACCAGCGAGAGCGACAGCACGTTGTCGGGGCCGCCAGGATTGTAGATCAGCTGGTCGACCACCAGCCGGGCGCCGGAAGAGAGCGAGAACAGCGTATCGTCGACAAAGCGGATGCCGACCGAGGCGTTCGGGCCGGTCTCCACAATGTCACCAAGGAAGACCGGGTCGCCCAGCGAGAGCTGCTCGACCACGCCGTTCGTGCGCGTGACCTGCGCGCTACCGGTGATCTGGGAAACCTCGCCGATCGGCTCGGCACCCGGCGTCACGCTGGTCTGAACATACTGGCCAGGTGCCAGCGGTCCGGCCAGCTTGGCGACCAGATCTGAGGCCAGGCGCGCGCCTTCGGCCGTGGTCAGCGCCGGCGGCTGGGCCTGGGCGAAGTAGTCGCGAACCAAGACGGCACCATCGGCCCCTTCCAGCAGCAGGTCGTCACCCTGGCGGCTGAAGTCCGCTGTCAGCAGATCGCTGCCGCTCGGCAGCGCCAGCTCGGCGCTGCCCGGCTCGATCTCGACGACAGTCAGCTTTCCGTCCGCAGCTACCCCTGGAAGCCCAATAGTTGGCATCGCCGGCTCTTCCCCAATCGGCGGGACGGCCCCGCCGCGCTCCAATCTCGATAAGAGCGACCGCCGCGATCAGATCCGTTCCGACCGCCGCTGCGGTCAGTGACAGGACGGCGCTGATCGACATCAGCCGTGGCTAAGGAAGAGTATACTAGTCTTCGAAACGATTTTGCAAGGATTAAAGCTATTAACGTTAATATATCCGTATGAATATTTTAATATACGCTGCGGGTTATCTTGAATAATTTCGTGTAGTTCGCATCGATAATTCCATTTTCTCAAAATCAATACCCGAAACCCGTCAGTAATAACTCGTCCAAAAAACAAGACCCGAAAAATCCTCGAGCAGCATTCGGTCACTTAGGACCACGTGGCGATCCCAAGTGAACAAACAAAGCGGCTCGAACTCATAAGTTTAGTGCAATGCCTTCCCAACAGCTCAACCAACAATCGTTCGATCTGTTGAAGTTTTGCTCCAGGGACGGGATCAGGGACGCCGACAGGCTTCGGAAGGCTCGGACCCTTTCCGACCCAACCGGAGCGGTCAATACGCACGGGCCCAGAATGGGCGCAGAAAGCTCCCGGGGCGACCAGAAGCCGGCCCCACGGCCATCGACCCGTGCTCAGGGGTTAATCTGCAGGGAGACCGCGGCGTCGCTCAAATCGGCGAAACTCGTGTTCGACTCGTCGCCGATACCTTCTATGACGACCTGTCCGCCGCCCTGGCCACGCGCCGCGCTGCTACCGAGAGTCACAATGATATCGACCCCGTCGTCGGTCACGGCCCAGCCGTCCTCGGCAGCGAGCTCCGTATCCAGATCTGCCACATCAACCGTGCCGTTACCGTCATAGTCGAAGACATCGATCAGACGCAGGATATCGGTGCCAATCTCGAAGTCGGTTATGGCGTCGTCGCCGCTGTCCTCGGAAAGCTGGAACGAAAATTACGTCGGCGTCGTCATCGCCGGTCAGGATGTCATTGCCAGGTCCGCCGATCAGCGTATCGTCGCCGTCGCCGCCTTCCAGCTCGTCGTCGCCGCTCAGCCCGAGCAGCGTGTCGTCGCCATCGCCGCCGATCAGCAGGTCGTTGCCGAAGCCGCTTCCGAAGGTGTCTTCCCCATCGCCGGCGTCGCTCGAAGCCTCGGCCCCGACCAGAAAATCATCGCCGCCAGCGCCGTCGAGAATCTGCGTGGGTCCGTCCGCCCCATCACCGTCGAAGAACGACTCGTTCGGGTTGGCATAGAGAATATCGACGCCGTCGTCACCCTCGAGATCGGAGAAATCGTCTGGAGCGCGCGCGGTGATCCCCACCGTCGCCTCGCTCGGCGTGCCGCCGCCATCGCTGGCCGAGACGTCGAAACTGGTCTCGACTGGCGCGCCGTTGTCTCCTCCATCTCCGTCGTCGGGCGCCGGGGGGGTAAAGAAGAACTGGCCCGTGTCCGGATCGAAATCCGTGACCGTCCCGGCGTCGGGTTCGGTGAGTTGGGCGAAGATGATCGAAGCATCCTCGGGCACGCCCTCGGCTACGGCAAAACCGAGGAAAGGCGGTGCGTTGACCACGCCGGCCAAGGCCGCCGCGACGGCGGCGTTGAGGCTCTGCGACACCACCATGTTGACGTCCTGTGCGACCGCGTCGTTGACCGACTCGATAAAGATGGTCGAGGTCACCGGGGCCGAATCGCTGGTGCCGTCATTGGCCGTGATTGTCACGACGCGCGGCGTCTCGTCCGGACTGACCGAGTCGTTGAAGTAGGTGACGAGCGCCAGCGCGGCTTCGTAATCCTCGTCGCTGGCGGCACCAGTCAGGGTCAGCGTCGTAGCGGTCGGGTCCAGGCTGGCGGTGATGCCGGTGCCCAGAGCCGCCAAAGCTGCCGCGTCGATCGCCAAACCCTCGGCCTCGCCGTCCTGCGGATTGGTGAGCGTAACGGTCGCCGATTGAATCGTGCCACCATCGCTCGTGACATCGACGTCGGCGTCGACCACCGGCGCGGCGGCCGCCCCTTCCACGAAGGTGGTCTCGAAGCCGACCGGCCCACCGCTGCTGTTGTCCGGATCCGGCTCGATGGACACGGTCGGCTCCGGAAGAGGCCCCGGCGCCGGCAGCGAGGCCAATGCATCGAGGAGCGAAACCACGTTGGGGTCATCGTCGATCAGCGACAATAGATCGAGGATGCTGATCTCGACAAAGAAGGTCTCGAACGTGCCGCCCTCGCTGACGCCGAAGAACTCACCGAAGATCAGCGTATCGTCGCTGAAGTCCTCCAGCAGGCCGCCGCCGCTGCTACTGCCGCCGCCGTCCTGCTCCGGGCCGGCCTCCGGCGTGACGTCCTGAATCAGGTCGATGTAAGCGCGGCCGAGGGAGGCCAGCGCCAGCGCGTAGATCGCGAGCTGCGCTTCCGTCGCTTGCTCGGGCGGCGGGATTTCCTGATCGATGCCGGTCACAACGACCGTGTCGAGGACGTTGGCGAGGGTCTGCAGACTGACGTTATTGAAGACGTCGATGACGCCGAGCTCGCCGTCGAGCCCTTCCAGCAGGGTCACGATCAGCTGCGGCAGCGCCGGCAGGAACTGGCCGGCACCGGTGGTGCCGCGCACGCCGATGTTGGCGACCGGCGTGGTAATGGTCATGCCGGGGCCATCGGCCGGCGCGACCTTGCCGGAGACGAAGGCGAAGGTCCCTTGCAACAGAGATAGCGAGAGCGCGTTGCCGCCACCGCCCGGATTATAGACCAACTCGTCGATCATCAGACGCGCGTCGCCGGCAAGCGAGAACAGCGTATCGTCGAGGAAGCGGATGCCGATCGTCGAGCCTGAGCCGGTCTGCAGGATGTCGCCGAGGAAGATCGGATCGCCCAGCGCCAGATCGACCTGGCTGCCGTCGGCGCGGGTCGCCCGCGCGCTGCCGGTCAGCTCGGTGACCGTGCCGACCGGCTCGTTGCCGGCCGCCGTGGTGGCCTGCGCGTACTGCGCCGGCGCCAGGGGACCGGTCAGCTTGGCCACAAGGTCTGCATCGACACGAATACCGGCGGGGGTCGTCAGATCGGGCGGCTCGACCAAGCCGAAGTAACCGCGGATCAGGACCTGCTGGCCGCCCTCGCCCGTGAGGGAGAGATCGCCGCCGAGCCGGCTGTAATCGGCTGTCGGCAGGAAGCCGCCGTTCGGCACCTCGATCTCGCGCGCGCCGGCGGTCGCCTCGATGACCACCGTCTGCCCGGCCTGCTGCGTGCCCGAAAAGCCTGTCGTCCGCATCTCGCCTTTTCCTCCCGGCACCACAATACAGCCCCGCAGCCAAACCGTGCTGCAGGGTCAACAACCACTCCCGGCGCAAAGCCGATCCATAGGCGCGGCTCCGGGCCCCCAGCCCAGGTTCGGACGCCGCCGCGCGAGACCGTCTTCCGCCTCACCGTCGGTAATGATGCTAGTCCGCTTTGCGAGTTGGAGCAATCGTTAAGATCGTTAATCTCAGTAATGAAAGACAGGTATACACTATAGAACGGGAATACGACTTTACATTACACCGAAATACTGAGGTGTAATTGCGCGGTCTTCATAATAGAATCTCATGTGCGATTCCGCATTACACCTCGCCAAACCAGGCGCGGCGAGATGCCGGCCCGCCGAATCACGGCAGGCCGGCCGTGCGGCGCCTGGCGAGGCCCGTGCTGCTCGCCAACCGACGGACGTCCGACTTTCGGTGGCCCTGCACCGCAATTTCCGATATTGCTTGCGCTCATCGCCCCGTTAGCTCAACTGGTAGAGCACCTGATTTGTAATCAGGGGGTTGGGAGTTCGAGTCTCTCACGGGGCACCAGGATTCCGAGCCGTCAGCCGTCGTTCGGCGCTGCCGGGCTTTCAGTCTCCGGCCTGCGCGATTGGCTGCTGGTGGCCTGCGCGTCGCGCGCCCGTGGCCGCTTCGTCCACGTCCAGCGTTTCCGGGTCCAGAACCACGCCGAACAGCGCCTCGGCTTCCGCTGGCGTGTAGTAGCTGCGCTGCACATCGCGGGCGACGAGATGGGGCGCCCTTGAGAAGGGGTCGCCGTAGCCGCCGCCACCCGGCGTGCAGACGGTCACGGTATCGCCCTCGCCGATACGGATGTCCTGGTCCTTCGAGCGGTGCGGCGGGTGGTAGGTCTCGCCATTGCGCTCGACGATCACCTTGTTGACGCCGCCGTCCCGGCCACCGAGCGCGCCCAGCGGGCCAGAGCGGCCGTGGTCCATGACGAAGGAAGCGCGCGCCGTGCCCCGGCGCAGCCTGACCTTGTAGGAGACGCCGAAGCCGCCGCGCTTTTCGCCGGCCCCGCCGGAGCCTTCGTGCAAGGCGTAGTGCTCGATCAGCACGGGGTACCGCTGCTCGATGATCTCGATCGGCGTGGTCTTGGAGATGCCGATGGTCGAGCAGCCGTTGGAGATGCCGTCGCCGTCCTTGCTGCCGCCATAGCCGCCGCCGGAGATCAAATACATGACATAGGAGCGGCCGGTCTTGGGGTCCTGGCCGCCGACCGCGAAGTTGCCGCTGGTGCCGGCCGGCGCCGCGAACAGCAGGTCGGGGATCGCCGGGGTCAGCGCCGCGAAGACCGCCTCCGCGATGCGCTGGCTCACCTCCGCCGCGCAGCCGGAGACCGGACGCGGATACTCGGCGTAGAGAAAGGTGCCCTTAGGATCGACGATCTTCAGCGGTGCGAAGGTGCCGGCGTTGATCGGCACGTCGGGAAAGATGTGCTTGATCGCCAGGTAGATCGAGGAACGGGTGGTGGCGATCACGCTGTTCATTGGGCCCTGACAGGGCGGCGAGGAGCCCGCCATGTTGAAAGTCAGGCTGTCGTCCTGCTTGGTGATCGTCATGGCGATGCGCAGCGGCTCGTCGACCACGCCATCGGAATCGACAAAGGATTCGCCCTGGTACACGCCGTCGGGGATCTGCGCGATCTTGGCCCGCATCTGCTGCTCGGCCCGGGCGCGCAGCTCGGAGATAGCCTGCTCCACCTCGTCCCGGCCATAGCGGTCGAGCAGATGGGTCAGGCGCCGCTCGCCCACGGTGAGCGCCGCGGTCTGGGCCTTGATGTCGCCGATGCGTTGATCGGCGATGCGGATGTTGGAAAGGATGATGGAGAGGATCTCCTCGTCCATCTTGCCTTCCTTGAAGAGCTTGACCGGCGGCAGGCGGAGGCCCTCCTGCTCGACCTCGGTGGCGTTGGCCGAGAAGCCGCCCGGCACGGCGCCGCCGGTATCGGGCCAGTGCCCGGTGTTGGCCAGCCAGGAGAAGAGTTCGCCCTTGTAGAAGAAAGGTTTTACGAAGCGCACGTCCATCAGGTGGGTGCCGCCGAGGTAGGGGTCGTTGATGATGAACATATCGCCCGGCCGGATGGCGTTCGCGCGGTGGATCACCTCCTGTGTACCGAACTGCATGGTGCCGACGAAGACCGGCAGGCCGAGCTCGCCCTGGGCGATCAGCTCGCCTGACTCGCGGTGATAGATGCCGTCGGAGCGGTCGAGTGCCTCGGAGATGACAGGGCTGAAGGCGGCCCGCACGAAGGCCAGGTCCATCTCGTTGCAGACCTGCATCAGACCGTTCTGGATGACGGCCAAAGTGACCGGATCGAGGCTCATGGCGCGTCTCCAGAGACGCGGAGGATCAGGTTGCCGAGGGGATCGGCCGCCAGATGGTCGCCCGGCTCGACGACGATAGTGGTGTCGAGCTGTTCGATAATCGCTGGTCCTTCGAGCATCTTGCCGGGCGGAAGCTGGCTGCGACGGTAGATCGGTGTCTCCAGCCAGCCACCGACGAACCAGACGCGGCGTGCGCCTGCCGGCGCCTCGGCCTCACCCGCGGCGTCGGCCAGGGATTCCAACGGTACGCCCTTGCGCCGACCGATCACGGCGGTATTGAGGTTTACCAGCACGGCGCGGATTTCCGGCAGCTCGACCTCGAAACGCGCCCAGTAGGCGGCCTCGAAGGCCTGCTGCAGCTCTTCCTGTGTCACCGCGCTGCTGGCAACCGGCACGGTCAGGATATGGCTCTGCCCCTGGAACTGCATGTCGGCCGAATGGATCACCGTGATGCCTTCGATCGCCACGCCTTCGCGTTCGATGGTGGCTTTGCCTTCCGCGATCTGCGCTTCCAGGATCTTGCGCACCACGTCCATGTCGAGGGCCGGCACCGGGCTGTTCACGGTGTTCACGTAGTCGTGCCGCACGTCGGCGGCGAGGCAGCCAAGCGCATTAGTAATCCCCGGCCGCGCCGGCACCAGGACGCGCGGTATGCCGAGCTCCTTGGCCAGCGCCGAGGCGTGCAGCGGCCCGGCACCGCCGAAGGCGAAGAGCGCAAAATCGCGCGGATCGTGACCACGCGACAGGGAGACCAGGCGCAGCGCGCCAGCCATGTGATCGTTGGCGATGCGCAGCACGGCGGCGGCCGCGCCCTCAGCGTCGAGGCCCAGTTTCTCGCCCAGTTCCCGCGCGAAGACCCGCCTAATGTCGTCGAGCGAAACCGGATGGTCGACGGCCAGCAGGGCCTCGGGATTAAGCCGACCGAGCAGCAGGTTGGCGTCGGTGATGGTCGGCTGCGCGCCGCCGCGAGCGTAGCAGATGGGTCCCGGATTGGCGCCGGCGCTCTCAGGCCCGACCTGCAGCAAACCAGCATCGTTCACGTAGGCGAGCGAGCCCCCACCCGCACCGATGGTGTGCACGTCCACCATCGGCACGTGGATCGGCATGGCGTATTCCAACTCTAGCTCCGAGCTCACCTGCGGTACGCCGCCCATGATCAGGCCGACATCGCAGCTGGTGCCGCCCATGTCGTAGGTGATGACGTTCTCGATGCCAGCCGCCTTAGCGGTGTAGGCCGCCGCCATGACGCCGGAGGCCGGGCCCGACATGACGGTCTTGACCGCCGCCTCGGCCACGATGCTGGAGGAGATGGTGCCACCGTTGCCCTGCATGACCAGCAGGTCCTGCGGATAGCCGCGCTCGGCCAGCCCGGCGCGCAGGCGAGAAACGTAGCTGTCGAGCACCGGCTGGATGCAGGCATTGACCGTGGCCGTCACGCCGCGCTCGTACTCGCGGTACTCCGAGAGGATCTCGTGGCCCAGGGTGATGTAGTGATTGGGCCAGACTTCGGCGGCGATCTCCGCCGCGCGGCGTTCGTGCGCCGGGTTCACGTAGCTGTGCAGGAAATGGATGACCAACGACTCGCAGCCGGCCTCGCGGAGCGCCATGGCCGCCGCGCGTACTTCGTCTTCGTCAAGCGGGAGGATCACCTCGCCCTCGGCGTCGAGGCGTTCGCTGACGTCGATGCGCCGCTCGCGCGGAATCAGCGGCTCGAACCAGCCCTTGAGGCCATAGGGTTTAGGCCGGGTACGCCGGCCCAGCTCGATGACGTCGCGGAAGCCTCTGGTGGTGATCAGCCCGGCCTTGCTGAACTTGCGCTCCAGCATGGCGTTGGTGGTCGCCGTGGTGCCGTGCACGATGGTCCGCACCTCGGAGAGCGGCACGCCGGTCTCCTCCAGCGCCGCGAGCACGCCGAAGGCCTGGTTCTCCGGCGTGGTCGGCACCTTGGCAACGCGCAGACCGCCACCACCTTCGCCCATCAGGATGAGGTCAGTGAAGGTCCCACCCACATCGACGCCGATTACCTTGTCTGCCTGCATGGATGCCCCTAAGCCGCACTCAACTGCGTCTGGCCGACAACGCGTGAGCGGCCCTGCAAGGTGATCAGCGCATCGACGATCAGCCCGCGGTGCAACATCTGTTCAGCAGCGCTGACACCGTGATCGAGGGCGCTGGCGACCTTCCGTGGCGGCAGCCCGCCGACCCCGACGGTCACCAGCCGCTCGCCCAGATCGCTGTCCGGCGCGAGCGCCGTGGCCGACTCGCGCGCGATCGCTGGGTCATCCACATCGACTGCATTGGCGATCAAGGTCGCCGCCACGTCGGCCTCGGCCGCACTGAGCGCCAGCACGGTGACCGAGTCCGCGATGCCGAGTGAGAAGCTGCGCCCGCGCCAACCGCTCGTTGCGATGCCCCGCACCGGGCTCGCTGCATCGATCCGCGAGAAGCCATCGAGCGCGGCCTCTGCGCCAAGGGTGACGATGCCGCTGGTGAGGCTTTGCCCGGGCGCAAGGTACAGCGCGATGTCGCCGCCGTTGTTGACATAGGCCTTGTCGAGCGTCCGTCTGGCAGTCATGGCCGCCAGCACGGTATCGGCGACGGCGCCGGCGACAGCCGCCATCGGCGTAACGTAGCCCTCGCAATGGTGCGCGCAGGCGCGATGCATATGGCGCGCGACAGTCCCCTCGACCGTCGGCTCGGCCGAACGGACCGGGCTGCGCAGGGCCGGCAGCTCGCCGACCAGCTCGTCGAGGATCGTTTCGAAGCGGTCCCGGGCCTGGCGGTAGGCGGCGTCGATCTCCGCCGGCGCGCCGAAGGCCTCGATCACCAGGTCTATCGGGCCGTGCTGAAAGTGGCGACGCCGGCCGTCCGGCAAGACGGCGGCGACCGGTGGTGCGCCGATGCGGCCGGGCGCGTTCATGCTTCGCTCTCCACGCCCTGGAGCGGGGCGCCCGGCCAGGGCGCCCGCTGGTGCCAACGTACACTCTGCAGCCGATCGGCCTCGGCGATTTCCTCGACACGGCGCACGGCGCCCACGTGCCCGCCCATGGCGGCGTAGTCCTCGAGCCGCAGGGTGAACTCGATCGGCGCGACGATCGCCGGGGTGGGCACGTAGCCGAAGGAATTCTCCGGCATGGTCGTGACATCGACCATGTAGGTGATGCCGCCGCCCGGCCAGACATAGACCGGCGCGCCGCCGCTGGTAACACGGGTGAGCGCCTGCTTGACCGAGCGGGTAAGCCGCACCGGGTTTTCCGTGACCCCGGCGCGCAGGCTGCCGCCGGCTCCGGCCATGAAGAGCACTGTGGCGAGCGCCGGCTCGCAGTTCTCACCGATCCGCTCGACCACCGTCTGCAGCGGCGCTGGCATCTCGGCGGGCGTTGGCTTCAGTTCCTCGTCAAGCAAGAAGAAGGCTGCGTCCTCACCGGTCGTGCTGACCATCAGCAGGCGCAGACCTGGCCAAGCCTTCTTGGGATCGATCTTCTCGATGATGGTCAACGGATCGCTTACATCGGTGCCGCCCCAGCCGGTACCGGGCTCGGCCACCTGGAAATAGCGTCCAGGCGTAGAACGGCGCCCCCTCACGCGGATGCCGGCCGGCGTCATGTCGAGAAAGCGGCCGGCCTGATGCTCGGTTAGCACCCCGGTGATATGATCGTCGACCACGATCACCTCATCGGCGTGGCCGTGCCACTGCTTGGCGAAAATGCCGATGGTGGCCGAGCCGCAGCCGACCCGCATACGCTCTTCCCGATTGTCGTTGATGACCGGCGGCTGGCCGGCCTGAATCGTCATTCTCGACCCGCCGTCGATGGTCATATCAACCGCCTCGCGACTGCAGAGCTTGAGCAGGGTGTCGCAGGTGACCGTGCCCTCCTTCTTCGAACCGCCTGTCAGGTGCCGAACGCCGCCGACCGACAGCATCTGCGAGCCGTACTCCGCCGTGGTGACATGGCCGACCTGCTCGCCTTCGACCCGGACCGGCGCGGTCTCGGGACCGAGGAAGCGGTCGGTGTCGATCTTCACCTTGAGGCCGCAGTAGCTGAAAATGCCTTCCGAGACGACGGTCACCATGTCGAGGCCATCGTATTCGCTGGCGACGATGAAGGGCGCCGGCTTGTAGTCCGGATAGGTGGTGCCGGAGCCGATACCGGTGACGAAGGTGGGGGCGCCAGCGACCAAAGAGCCGTCCCAATCGCCATCGCTGAAGGGTACCAACGCTCCCTCCTGGTCGGCGATCTTCTGGGTCACCACAAAAGGATCGAGCCGGGTGAGCGCGCCATCCACGTTGCCGTAGCGGTCGCAGGCGCCGGTCCGGCCTTCGCGGATGCGGCAGAGCACGGGGCAGGCGTCGCAGGTGACAATGCTGTCCGGGCTTTTCGCCGCGTCGTCAGGCATCTTCGCCTCCCTGCCGGCGCGCGGCCAGGATCGCCTCGCGCACCCGGTGCGGCGTCGCCGGGGCAAAGCGCAGGCGCGCGCCGGTCGCCTGGTAGATAGCGCCGAAGATCGCCGGCGCGGTCGGAATCAGCGCCGGCTCGCCGATGCCCTTGGCACCGTAGGGGCCAAGCGGCTCCGGGTCCTCGATCAGAATGGTCTCGATCGGCGGCACGTCGCCGAATGTGGGGATCAGATAGTCGTGCAGGTTCTCGGTACGGCCCGGGATGTATTCCTCCATCAGCGCGAAGCCGAGCCCCTGCGCGATACCGCCGTGGATCTGCCCCTCGACCTGCACCGGATTGATCGCCTTGCCGACATCGTGCGCCGCGACGATCCGTCGCACCTTCACGGTACCTAGCTCGCTGTCGACCTCGACCTCGGCTATCTGGGCGGCGAAGGCATAGGTGGCATAGGGGCTGCCCTGTCCGTTTTCGTCGAGCGGCGTGGTCGGCGGGTCGAAGGTCCCCTCCCCTGTCATCACGTCGCCGCGCGGGTCGGGTGTGAGCGCACCCAAGTAGATGCGGCGCTCCGCGTCGCCCGAACGCAGGACGATCTCGTCCGCACCGATCTCGATGGCGGCCTCCTCGCCGACATTGCCGCGGCGGAGGATCTGCGCGCGCAGGTCCTCGCCGGCGAGCTGTGCCGCCTTGCCGGAGACGAAGGTCTGACGCGAGGCCGAGGACTTGCCGGCGTCGGCCGTCAGATCCGTATCGCCCATGATGTAGGCGAAGCGTTCGGCCGGCACGCCCAGCGCATCGGCGCAGATCTGGATCATGATGGTGTTCGGGCCCTGGCCCATGTCGACCGCCCCGTTGTAGAGCGTGAGCTTGCCGTCGCGGGCGATCCCGACCCGCATGGTCGAGGGGTTCGAGATCGAGGTATTGCCGCAACCGTACCACATGCAGGCGACGCCGACGCCTCGCTTGACGACGGGATTTTCGGCGTTGTGGGCGTCGGCTTCGCGGCACGCCTCTATCCACCTAGGCTGCAGCGCCTCGAGGCAAGCGACCAGGCCGACACTCGCATTGAGCACCTGCCCTGTCGCGGTTTCCTCACCCACCCGCAGCGCGTTGCGCAGGCGAAACTCCAGCGGGTCGAGCCCGCACTTCTCGGCCAGCTCGTCGAAGAGCGCTTCCTGCGCCAGGGCACATTGCGGCACGCCGAAGCCACGGAAGGCGCCCGACGGCGGCGCGTTCGTGTGCACGGCGAGGCTGCTGTTCCAGACATTCGGCACGCGATAGGGGCCGGTGGCGTGGACCGGCACCCGGTCGGCCACGGTCGGCCCCCAGGAGGCGTAGGCGCCGGTATCGAACTCGCCGTGGAACTCGAAAGCCGTCAGGCGCCCGTCCCGGCGGCAGCCGGCCCGCGCCCACATGCGCGCCGGATGGCGCTTGGTCGAGGAGGCCATGCTCTCCGGCCGCGTATAGGTGCAACGCACCGCGCGGCCGAGCTTCCAGGCCGCCAGACCCAGCAGAAGCTGCACCGAGGCGTCGAGTTTGCCGCCAAAGCCGCCGCCGCAGGCCGTCGGGATGATACGGACCTGCTGATTCTCGAGGCCAAGGATATGGGCAATTTCGTCGCGATCCATGTAAGGCGTCTGTGTGCTTACGGCGACGGTAAGACGATCGCCGTCCCGTCGCGCCCAGCCAGCTTCCGGCTCGACATAGGCGTGCTCGACGAAGGAGGTCTGCCAGCTGCCCTCGGCAACGATGTCTGCTTCCTTCAGACCGGCGGCGACGAAGCCTTTCGCAACGAAACCGCGGGTCAGGATGTTGTCGGGCTTCTCGGCCTGAACCGGCGCCGCGCCAGCGGTGAGAGCCGCCTCGATCCCGACCACGGGCTCCAAAGGCACCCAGGTGATCGGCAGCTCCTCGTCACGAATCGATTCGACGGTACGCCAATCGCCCACGAGCGCCAGAACGGCTTCTCCGCGAAAGCGCACCTCGCCCTCCGCCAGCACCGGCTGGTCCTTGCCGACCGGATAGATACCGAAGGCGTTGCTGCCCAAAACATCGTCTGCGGTCAGCACATCGACCAGCCCGGGATAGGCAGTGCGCAGCGGGCCAAAGTCGCCGAGCGTGAAACGCGCCTTGGCATGGGGCGAGCGCACCGCGCGCAGCCACAGCGCGCCTTCGGGCGCCGAATCGGCGCCGTAAACCTCGGCACCCGTCAACTTCTGCTGGCCGTCGACCTTGGCCAAGCGGGCGCCGACGGCCTCTCCAGCTACAGGATTGGCACCGATCCCGGTACCGGACACGTCGAGCACCGCCTCGACGATCTTGCGATAGCCGGTGCAGCGGCAGAGCACGCCGCCCAGCGCGTCCATCGCCTCGTATTCCGATGGAGCGGGATTGCGGGAAAGCAGGTCCTGCGCGGCCATCAGCATGCCCGGCGTGCAGATGCCACATTGGGCCGCACCGTGGCGGTGGAAGGCGGCCTGCAGAGCGGACAGCGCGGTGCCGTTTGCCAGACCTTCGACGGTCTGCACCGCGCGCCCGCCCACCTGGCCAAGGGGAATCATGCAGGCACAGACCTGCTCGCCATCGAGCAAGACCGTGCAGGCGCCGCAATCGCCCGCGTCGCAGCCGATCTTGGTGCCGGTCAGACCAAGCTCATCGCGCAGCACATGGGCAAGGCGCGAAAGCGGCGGCGAGCCGACCTCGACATCTTTCCCGTTGACGGTGAACTGGGTGGTCGGCGCGGTCAGCTTCACGACGGCGCTCCCAATCGCGCGCCGAGCTCTGCCAAGCCGCGGCGGATAGCCGTTTCCGCTGCGTCCCAGCGATAGTCGGCCGAGCCGCGTACGTCATCGATCGGCTCCAGCGCATCGGCTAGATGCTCCGCTTCCAGTGTGCTGCCCAGGGATTCAAGGAGGGCGCGGCCGCGCAGCGCAGCTTCTACCACGGGAAGCCGCCGCGCGACCGGCGCGCAGGCGCCGACAGCGATCCGGGCTTCGCCGACCAGGCCATCTGCCGGCTCGATGAGGATCGCGACCATGATGATCGAGATGACCAAATACTTGCGGGCGCCCAGCTTGACGAAGGTGCTGGCCGCATCTGCCGCCGGCTTGGGAATCGAGAGGCCGGTCACCAATTCGTGCGGTTGGCGCAGGGTCGTGCGGTTGCCGGTGATAAAGTCGGCGAGCGGCAAGCTGTGTTGTCCCTCCACGCTCGCTACTTCGACAGCCGCGTTGAGCGCCATGAGGTTCGGCACGCCGTCGGCTGCCGGCGAGGCATTGCAGAGGTTGCCGACGATGGTGCCCGCGTTCTGGACCTGTACACCGCCAACCTCCCGGGCCGCGGCCTTGAGGCCGTCGAAGCAGGCTGGCAACTCGGCGCGCAGCAGATCAGTCCAGGTGACGCGGGCGCCGAGGTGCCAGCGATCGCCCTCGTCGCGGATTTCGCGGAAGCCGTCGAGCGCCGTGATGTCGAGCACGTCGTCATCCAACGGCTGACCGACCCGCGCCGGATAGAAATCGGTACCGCCGGCCAGCACCGTGAGGCGCTGGGCCTGCAAGGCCTCCAACGCGTCGTCCAGTCTTTCGGGCCGCAGGTAGAGGGCCAAGGTGAGAGACGCCTCCTTCTTGTTCTTGCCGGGCATTATAGGCGATCCGGCGGCGAGCCAAAGGCCGACGGCAGGGGCACCCGGTTGCACGGCGATGGCGGCGCACGAATACTGTGGCGGCTTTCGATGGGGAGGGCGATGCGCGCGGGCAGCGAGGCAAAGGTAAAGGTCGCCGTGGTTATGCAGCGGCGCCGCTTGTCATCTTGGCTGATGGCATCGCTGTTACTGGCCGCCGGTCTCGCCTCCCCGGCCTTGGCCCATACCTCCGAGCGGGTCTTCATTCTGACCCTGCCGTCAGACCTCTACATAGCCGGCGGGGCCATCGTCGTGGCGGTTTCCTTCGTCCTGGTCGCCCTGGTCCCGGCGGCGAACCTCCGTGTCGTCGAAAGCCTCGGCTGGCGCGGCGGCCGGCTGCCGGACTGGCTCGGCAGGATACCCAGCCTGCTCAGCCTGCTGGTCATAGTTGTCCTCGTTCTCGCCGGGCACCTCGGGACACAGGACCCGCTGGCCAATCCGCTGCCGCTGATGGTCTGGACGGTCTGGTGGATCGGGCTGACCATGGCCCATGCCCTCCTAGGCAACCTCTGGGCGGCGCTGAATCCCTGGTGTGGCCTGGCCGATCTGCTCGCTGCCGTCGTTCGACCTCCGCTGCGTTATCCCACTTGGCTCGGCTATTGGCCGGCCTGGATCCAGTTCCTCGCCTTCGCCTGGTTCGAGCTGATCTACACCGTGCCACAGAACCCCGAGATCCTGGCCGACGTCGTCATGTTCTACTTCCTGGCCAACCTGGCCGGCTGCCTCCTGTTCGGCCACGCCGCCTGGCTGCGGCAGGCCGAATGCTTTGCCGTCTTCTTTCGGGTCGTCGCCTGGCTATCGCCTCTCAATGGGCGACCCGACGGCGAGGACGGCGACCGAGCGAGCGGAACGCTCTTTGTCACCCTTCCAGGTTTGGGCCTGCTGCATCTGCGGCCCCTGCCGATCAGCGGCGTCGCCTTCGTGCTGCTGGCCCTCGGCAGCGTGTCCTTCGAAGGCCTGGCGATCACCTATTGGTGGCTCGACCTGATCGGGGTCAATCCGCTCGACTTTCCCGGTCGCTCGGCGGTGGCGCTTTCCAACACCTTGGGACTGCTGTCGGTCTTTGCCGTCTGGATGGCCTGCTATCTGACGGTGGTCTGGCTGGGCCATCGCCTGGCAGGAAGCCCGGTACCCCTTTCGGAGGCCTTCGGTAGCTATGTGATCTCGATTGTGCCGATCGCGCTCGGCTACCACTTCGCCCACTACCTGACTGCCTTCCTGGTCGACATGCAGTACGCGGCCATCACCCTGAACGATCCCTTCGGGCAGGGCTGGAACCTCTTCGGCCTGGCGGACGCCCACGCGACGACGTCGTTCCTCAGCAACTACGATTCGGTGCGTCTGATCTGGCATCTGCAGATCGGCGTCATCGTGATCGTGCACGTCATGGCGGTCTCGATCGCCCACATGATCGCCCTGCGCCAATGCGGCGAGCGTGGCACCGCGATCCTCAGCCAGATCCCCATGACCCTGCTGATGATCGGCTACACCCTCTTCGGCCTCTGGCTCTTGTCGACGGCGGCGATCGGATAGCGGCAAAACTTTGCTGAGCAGGCTCGAAAAGCGCGCTAGACTTGCCGCCAATTTGAGGGGGCGGCGGCTTCTGGATCAACCGAAACGCCGCAATAACAAGGCCTTAACGAAGGAGACTCCAGTGAGGGACAAGCGGGACAAGGCACAGGCAACCAATCGCTCCGCCACGCGCGTGACACGGCGCGGCGCCATCAGGGGCGCAACGGCGCTGGCCGGCGTGGCGGCGGCAAGCAGCCTTCCGGGCGCCCGGCTCTTCGCGCAGAGCGGCAGCGACGAGCCGATACGACTCGGCTTCCAGGTACACAGAACCGGTATCGGCGCCGCCTACGGCCGCTGGTACGAGCGCACTTCGCAGGCAGCCGTCGCCTACATCAACGAGACCGGCGGCATAGGCGGGCGCCCGATCGAGCTGGTGATCGAAGACGACGGCACCGACCCGAAACGCGGCGCCGAGGTGGTCGAAAAGTTCGCCAGCCAGCACAAGGTGGATTTCGTCTTCGGCACGCTGTTCTCGCATGTGGTGATCGGCTCTGCGCCGCGGGCCGGCGAGCTGAAGATGCCGTACTTCGTGGTCAGCGAAGGCACCCACGTGCCCTCGGGCAGCCTGAACCGCTATGTCTTCCAGCCGGGCATCACCGACGTGCGCCAGCAGGTTATCTCGATGGCCCCCTGGGTGACCCAGAACCTCGGCAAGAAGGTCGCCATGGTCTTCCCGGACTATGCCTTCGGCCACGACCATCGCGACAACTTCACCGCCGCGCTGGAGCGCCTGGGCGGTGAGATCACGGCGCACCTGCCCATCCCGCCAACCGAGACCTCCTTCACCAAGTACTTCCCGAAGGTGCCGCCGGGCACCGAGGTGCTGTACCACGTCATGGTCGGCCCCGGCGTACTGACCTTCGTCAAGGAGATGGGCGAGTTCTTCGGCGACAACCGGCCCGAGCTCTTCGGCTTTATCGATTCCCTGGAGGCCGTTGACATCGCCAGCCCGGGCCTGGAATACCTGGACGGCGCCTATTTCTGGGAGGCAATGCCACGCTACGCCGACGGCTATCCGACCGACGCGGAGAAGTTCTACCGCGAGAAGGTCGGCGTGAACGAAAACGGGGCCAGCGTGAGCGATCCCAAGGACGTTTCCACCTATTCGCACATGTTCGGCTGCTGGGAGACTCTCTTCTGCATCAAGCAGGCGGTCGAGGCGAGCGGCTACAAGGCCGCGGAAGCCAAGGACAAGGCGGCGCTGATCGAGGCCCTGGAGAGCATCGAAAGCTTCGAGGAAGGCATCGAGCATCCGCAGGGCAAGAAGGTCTTCGTCGGCAAGATCCACCAAAGCTTCGGCCAGCAGTTCATCTCCAAGGTAGAGAACAACAAGCTGAACGTGGTCCATCGCACCAGCATCGAGGACGGCCTCTACGAGCCCGAGGCGGACTACACGACCCAGTCGCTCTAGGTGCTAACGTCTGAACTGAGTCCCGGCCGCGCGCCACAAGATGCGAGCGCGGTCGGGCCGTTCGACTGACGCGGTCCGCGCATGAGCTACGGCACCTATCTTTTCCTCGCGGTTCTCGAAGGCACGGTCATGGCCTTCGTGCTCGCGGTGACGGCGCTTGGCCTGTCGCTGGTCTTCGGTGTGATGCGCGTGGTGAACGTGGCGCACGGCGAGTTCTTCATGCTGGGGGCTGTGGTTGCCTGGTGGGTCTCGCACATGGTGGGCGGCTCCCCGCTGGCGGGATTCCTGATCGCGCTGATCGTCGGGCCGCTGGTGGTCGGCGGCATCGCGATCGCCTCCGACTGGCTGATCCTCAGGCGGGTCGACTACAACCCGGAAGCGACCATCGTCGCCACCATCGGTCTGCTCTACATCATCCAGCAGACGGTGCTGATCCTCTACGGCCCGGATGCCCGCTCGATCGAGCCGCCGATCTATTTCCGGGTGCAGTTCCCCTGGTTGGGCTATTCCGGCTACAAGCTGATCGTCGCCGGCATCTCGGCGGCGCTGTTGCTGGCTACCTGGTTTGCCCTGACCCGCACCCGGCTCGGCCTCTACATGCGCGCCACCCAGTACGATCAGGAGACGGCGCAGGCTTTCGGCGTACCGGTGCGCCGGGTCTACGCGGCGGTCTTCGCCATCGGCGGTGGGCTCGCAGCGATTGCCGGCGTCCTGGTGGTGCCGATCCAACAGGCGCACTACCTGATGGGCCTCGATCCGCTGCTACTCTCCTTCATCGTGGTCATCATCGGCGGCCTGGGCAGCTTGCGCGGCACCCTGCTGGCGGCCTTCATCATCGGCATCAGCGACGGCGTCATCTCGGTCTTCTTCTCGCCCACCCTGGCGAAGATCCTGGCCACCCTGCTGGTCTCCCTGGTCCTGGTGGTGCGGCCGCAGGGCCTGTTCGGCGAGAAGCCGCCATGACGCGCGACGGCATGGCGCACCGCTGGGCGATCCCGCTCCTCATCATCGCCGCCCTAGCGGCAGCGCAGTTCCTGCTGCCCGCCTATCACCACACCAACATGGCGCGGATCATGGTCCTCGCCGTCTTCGCCATCGGCTACAACATCGCCTTCGGCTACACGGGGCTGCTCAGCCTGGGGCACGCCATGTTCTTTGCCGCCGGCCTCTACGGCGCCGGCATGACCGCGCATTTCCTGGGCTTCTCCATGCCGGCGGCCTTCCTGGTCGGCGCGGTGTGCGGGCTCGTCCTGGCCTTGCTGGCTGGCTTGGTCGCGCTCCGTACCAGCGGTGTCGCCTTCCTGATCGTCACCCTGATGTTCGCCCAGGCAGCTTATCTGACGATCCTCTACTTCAACGAATTCACCCGCGGCGACGAGGGTTTCGTGCTGGCCGAGCAGATCCGGCAGCTGAGCTTCGGCAGCGGGGTACTGTCGCTGACCGATCCGGACGTGCGCTACAACGCCGCGCTGATCCTCTTCGCGCTCTGTTACCTCCTGAGCATCGCCCTTCTTCGCTCGCCGATCGGGCGGGTGCTGGTCGCCGTGCGCGAGAACGAGCAGCGCACCCAGATGCTCGGCTACAACTCCTTCGGCTACAAGTTGCTGGCGTTGGCCCTCTCCGGCACCCTGTCGGGCCTCTCCGGTGCCGCCTATGCATTGCTGTTCGCCTACGTAGGCGCAACCTTCGCCTCGACCCAGTATTCGATCTATCCCCTGCTGTGGGTCTTGCTGGGCGGTGTCGGCACCACCCTGGGTCCGTTGGTCGGCACGCTCCTCATGTTCTACCTGGTCGACTTCTCCAGCGACGTGACCTCGAGCTATCTGATCGTGGTCGGCGTGATCCTGGTGGTGCTGGTGATCGCCTTCCCCAAGGGCCTCATCGGCACTGTGCGCGAGAAGTGGGGCCGGGCATGACGCTCCTACAAACCCTTGGCCTCAGCCGAAGCTTCGGTGGCCTGCAGGCGGTGCGCGAGGTAGACCTCAGTGTCGCGGCCGGCGAGATCCGGGCCATCATCGGCCCCAACGGTGCCGGCAAGACCACCCTGGTCAGCGTGATCAGCGGCCGTATCCGGCCGTCAGCCGGTCGCATCGCCTTCAAGGGACGGGACATCACCGCACTCAGGTCCTGGCAACGGGTCAACTGCGGCATCGTCTACACCTTCCAGATCACCAGCGTCTTCCAGAACCTGACCTGCCGGGAAAACATCGCGCTGGCGATCCAGCGCAAGAAGATGACCGGCATCGCCCATCGGCTGCATCTCGACGAGCGCCGGATGGACGACGAGGTGGCGGCGGCACTGACCCGCGTCGGCCTGATCGAGGAGATCGATCAGACGGCCGCCAACCTGCCTTATGGCCATCAGCGGCTGCTCGAGGTCGCGATGGGCCTGGCCCTCTCCCCCGAGCTGCTGATCATGGACGAGCCGACCCAGGGCCTCTCGAACAGCGAGATTGCCGGCTTCTGCAGGTTCACCCGGGAGATCGCCAACGAGGTCACGGTGCTCTTGATCGAGCATAACATGCCGGTGGTGATGGAGCTGGCCGACAACATCACCGTGATCGAAAGCGGTGCCGTTCTGGCCGAGGGCACACCGGACGAGATCCAGGCGAACGCTGCCGTCCAGAAAGCTTACCTGGGGGCGTGAGGCTGACGAGATGCTGGAGATCAGGGGCCTGACCAGTCACTACGGCAGCGTGCAGGTGCTGCACGAGGTCTCGTTCGATCTGCATCCGGGCCAGATCCTCGGCCTGCTGGGGCGCAACGGCGCCGGCAAGACCACCACGCTCAAGACCATCATGGGCCTGGTGCGGGCAACCAGCGGCAGCATCGTGCTCGACGGCGTCGAACTGCGGGGTCTTCCCGCGCATCAGATCCCCAAGCTCGGTGTCGCATACGTGCCGCAAGGCCGCCGCCTGTTCGGCGAGATGACCGTGGCGGAGAACCTGCGCATGGGGCAAATGGTGCGCGACACCGGCCGGTCAACGCTCGACTGGATCCTGGAGCTCTTTCCGGTCCTGATCGAGCGCATGGATCAGCGCTCCGGCAGCCTCAGCGGCGGCGAGCAGCAGATGCTGGCCACCGCCCGCGCGCTTTGCCTTGAGCCCAAGGTGCTGCTGATGGACGAGCCGACGGAAGGGCTGATGCCGAGCATGGTGAGCAAGATTCTCGAGACCGTCGGCGTGCTGAAAGAGCGCGGTGTTGCGGTCATCTTCGTCGAGCAGAAGGTCGAGGCGGCGCTCGGCGTCGCCGACAGCATCGCCTTCCTGGAAAACGGCCGACTGCAGGACGTGACGACGCCTGACCACCTTCGTGCAGACCCGGCGCCCCTTTACCGCTATGTCGGCGTTGGCCTGCAAGCCGGTGCTTGATCCCAGGCGCGGTCCATAGCATCGACCCGAACTTGGATTGCGGATGATAGACTTGCTTGGGGGGCAGATGATGGCGCATCGGCTGGGGGATTCGATGCTATGAGCGAGCGCGACGCCGATTGGTCACGCCGCGCCGAGGCGTGGGACCGGTTCATTCTCTCGTCGGGGCAGGACATCGGTTTCATGCAGTCGTCCTGGTGGGCCGACTTCCAAGCCAGTCGTGGCTGGGGCCATTTCGGGGTCGTCTTCAGGGACGGGGACGAAATCCTGGGCGGTGCTCGGGTGCTGACCAAATCCTTCGCGCCGGGAAAATGGTACTACTACGTGCCCGAAGGCCCGGTGCTCCCGAAAGACGAGGCGGACGCGGAGCAGCTTTTCGGCGCCGTCATCGCCTATATCGACAAGAAACGGCAGCAGGACCCGGAGGTCGTCAGCCATTTGCGTCTCGAGCCGCGATGGGCCGAGCGGCCGAGCTTCGTGCGGGGCTGTCGCGAGGCCGGGAGCTGGCGCGAGCCCCGAAACACGCTGCATATCGACTTGAGCCTGTCCGAGGCCGACCTCCTTGCCCAGATGAAGCCCAAGGGCAGGTACAACATCGGCGTCGCGCGCAGGCATGGAGTCTCGGTTACCGAAGACATCTCGCCGCAAGGCATAGCTGATTTCCTGGACCTCCATGACGAGACCGTCGCGCGGCAAGGATTGCGCGGGGCGTCGGCCTCGTATTTTCAGGCGCTGATCCCGAGGCTCGCCGCCGGACGCCACGGTTCGCTGTTCTTCGCCGAGTACCAGGGGACGAGGCTGGCGATGGCATTGGTGATCTATTTCGGCGATAGAGCGACCTATTTCTTCGGTGGATCGCGCACCACCCATCGTCGGGTCATGGCGCCCTATCTCCTCCACTTCGAAGCGATGCTGAGAGCCAAGGCCCTGGGCCATCGGTGGTACGATTTCTACGGCGTTGCCCCGCCGGACAAACCAAACCATCGCTGGGCGAACATCAGCACCTTCAAGCGGAAGTTCGGCGGGGTGGAACTCAGTTTCGTGCCGGCCCTGGACTTCATCTATGATGCCCCGAGCTACGAGGACTATCGCCGGTCCTTGTCCAGCAGTAGAGACCATTCAGGCTCGGCCAAACGCCGCACGGCGGCGACACCTCCATAGCCGGCTTGGCGCGAAGTTGCACGACGCCGTGCGCGTTGACGCATGGCGGCAGGGTGCGTGCCTCAGCGAACCGCGATCCCGGTACGGCAGAAGTCGTCCGGCAGGCCCAGCTGCACGCCGGTCATGAAGGCCGCCATTCGCTCGTGGCTGGTCCCGTGGGTAGACAGCGAGTTGCGCGGCGTGTTGCTGTAGTCATCACCCGAGTACTTGCGCGACAGCTCGCCAGCGCGGATCATCCCGAGAGACAATTGACCGTTGCCCGCCAGCCAATCGATGTAGGCGCCGGCGAAGGCATCGGCGTCCAGCTCCTCCCGCCGCTTTGTCTCCGGCGTCATTCCGCCGAACGGCGGCGGTGGAACGCTGGTGCCCAGAAGCTCCTGGACGCGATGGCCGATCTCGTGCGCGAGTATGACTTCAGCCACGTGGGCATGATCCAGGCCCATGCCTCGAGGCGCGTGATAGAGCCTGTTTGCGTTGATCACGAGAGTCTCGGGCGCACGCGGCGGCGGGGGGCGCCAAGCCGGAAAATACTGGGCACTGCGCCAGGCGAAGCCGTTGTGCCCGCCCCTCGCCTAGTCGGCGGCGATATCGGCCGGCGTTAGCAGGTGGACCCGTGGCGGCCGATAGGCAGGCCAGCCACAACGTTGGAAGACCTCCGCCCAGAAGCGGTTGATGCTGGTCATCATCTGGGCAATGGATCGGAGCGGCGCCTGGGGCTGGTTGCCGGTCGATGGCGATCCTGAGGGCGGGTTCGTCGGCTGGGTACTGGGCCCGGGTACCGCCTGGGTGCCTGTCTTGCAGGACCAGTTTTTGGGAACGATACCGCCGGGCAGCACGGGCGGCGGGCAGTTGGGATTGCCGGCCTCCGCCGCAAGCGACGCCCCGATCATCAGTACAGTCACCAGAGGCAGCCAGGCCAGCTGCGATCTGTTCATCGCCCCACCTCCTCCCTTACCGGCAGGCGCGAGAGGGCGCTCCTGCCACAAAATCGCCGGGATGCAATGACCGTATTGGTGATGCGGCCCTTTCAGCAGAACAAACGCGTCCGGCCGATGGTATCGAATTCCGCTGTATTGGGGAATTCTGAAACAATTCACTCAGCCCATGGTGGAAACTTTCACCGGCCCTTACAAAGTTCGCCCGCCCTGAAACCGTTCGCCGCTTCCCTGCGTATCGAGTCTGAATGGAGCCACTTCCGGACCGGTCGCTTCCGACGATGGCGACAACGCCGCCGCCGGCAGAGCTGCTGAAGGCCACTGCCGCGGGCGACGAACACGCCTTCAGCCATCTCTATGCCGCGACCAGCCCGCGGCTTTTCGCCTGGGCCGCCAAGGCGCAGGCCGCCAGCGTTCGCGAGCTCGCCGTGCTTATTTCTCCGCGCGCAGGACGCTGCGCTGCCTGTCTAGGAGGATCGGCGCTGAAGTCTGGTCCTCGCGACCTCGCTCATCCCCCATCTCTGCTTTGCACCCTGATGAAAACCAAAGTGTTGCCCAGTGCCGCTTTGTCCTTAACGGACACGCTCACCTCCGCCCGCTCCATGTCATAGCGGCGCGAGGAGTAGTAGTCGGGGTGGTTCACACTCTGATCGCTGTGCGGCGTCGCATGCTGGCCGATGCATTCGTTCATCGTCCCAACGAAATCATCGAACGTGTCATAGGCACGCTCCGCTCGGTAAGGGAACTCCCAGACGCACTGATACCAGTCCCTTTTTGATTGCTTTGTCACGAAGCATTTCGACGCACCGGCAAGAGTCAGCGTGGCATCGTGTTTGCCCGCATCACCGTTGGGATTATCCGCGACCTCGGCAAACTTTGATCGCGATTGATCAATCAGGTAGTCGATGTTTGCACATAGATCCTGCGCTTGCGCACCGCAGGCTGTCGCCAAGAAAGTCATCATCGAAGTCACCGGCAGTATCGTACGCGGCGGAAGCTGCCGTATGCCGTTGAAACAGCGGGACATCAAATTGCTCCCTCGTTCCTCCCACAACTGAGAATCGTTAGCTAGCGCGGTCTTTGCGCAACGCTTGGAGCCTGCGTCGCCCCTTCGATCGATACTAACATGTTGGCTTGCCGCTCATGGTCAATTTGAGGCGAGCAATCTCAACTCAAACATTCAGCGAATCAGATGGTAGCCTGCAGGCTAGTCGGGGGAGGAACGTCATGCCGGAGACTCATTAATCGTGAACACTCTGGTTAGCAATGCAGCCATTGCGCTGCGTCCAATCGATGCCGTGCGCGATCGGCTCGCCTCTGGGTCACTAAAAGTGGGCCCGACGCTGGCGACCCTGGTGGTGGTGCTGTTCGCGTGCAATGCGTTGCTGTTCCAAGCGCAGACATTTTTTTGGGACGCTTGGGCTGTAGGCGGCGGAGGTAAGAACCCACTCACCGGCCATCCACTGTTGAGCGATTTCGCGCGCTACATGTCCCTTGCCGCAACGACGTTCGCACCTCTCGGCTCGGTCGCCTTGTTACCGCGCGCCGTTTTTATGCCTATCGGACGCGAGGCGGTGATGTCCGCGGTCTTTGTTACGCTTACCGCAAGTTCTTTCTACACTCTCATGGCCTTTGGACTTGCCTACTATGTCGGCGGCCTGGTTGTCCTGGTTCAGCCTCCGGAGCTGCTTCTGGATTACCTGCCCAATCCACACTCTCTGGTCGCAGTCGTCCTTGCACTCTTCGCCATCATTTGGCTTTGCGTCGCCGTTCGCGTTCTCGACCTCTCTTGGTTTTCAACCCTGGTCGTCGGAACTGTCTTTTGCGGTATGTCCTGGGGAATCTACTGGCTTTATTTCGAGTACGTCAGCACAGCCTTGCGAGCCTAGCTTAAGCCAGCTTCGGGCCCGTGCCATCCAGGACGCGCCATGAAGGCAACTTACTCTAGGGTGCGCATATCCAGCGCTCGCGGACCTTGATGGCCCGGCCGTCGCAGTAACAGCTGTGGGCGGCCCCGGCTTCGGCCTGGAAGTGCTGCCGGTAGGTCCAGACGCGCGTTCCGTCGTCGCGCACATAGAGCTTGTCGGCGATGAAGAGCACGAACCCCTGTCGCCCTGACGATCAGAGGCGCTCGCCGCGCTTGCCATCAGCCTGGAGCCGCTTGGCGGCTCGTAACCGGCCTGCCGACCGGACCGGTGGTCTTCCAGAGGAACCTACTGCCCTTCGGACAGTAACCCGGCTCGGTCACGCCGTTGCGCGCCGCGCCCGCTCCTCCCGCTTGCCGGCGAGCGTGAGGCCTTCTTTGCCACCCCTACATTTCAGCAGCTCAGCAACGTCGCTCTTGTCGTGGCGGATCGCTTCGTCCAGGGGGCTGTTGCCCCAACGATCGCGCGGGTTGAGCTTCGCCTTCTGGGCGATAAAGTACTGCACGACCTCGAGATGGCCCTCAGCCGCCGCCAGATGCAAGGGTGTACGCCGATCGTAGTCGGCGATGTCGAGCGGAATGCCCTGCGCCACCAAACGGCGGATCGCCCGCAGATCGCCGGCGCTGGCGGCCCAGATCAGCTCTGCGGTCTTTTGCGACTCGACTTCGAGCGACGCCGCGCCCGCCGGCAAAGCTCCGCTCGCAAGACCGCCGACTGACACCGGCGCAATCGCGCCGCGCCGACCGCCGGCCACCTCCAGCAATTCGACGACCGCATCGTTGCCTTGCAGATAGGCATCGTCGAGAGGTGTGCCGCCCCAGCGGTCGCGTGGGTTCAGGTCGACCGAAGCGCTGCCGCTGCGCTGCTGCTCTATGAAGAAGCGGACCACGTCGGTCTGATTTTCGGCCGCGGCCAGGTGCAGCGGGGTGCGCAGGTCGTAGTCGGCACAAGCCAGGTCTGCGCCGCGCAGCAGCTGATCCTGCACGGCGCCCAGGTCGCCCTTGCTGGCCGCCCAGATCAAGTTGTTGACCTTGATCGCCTGCAGCACCGAGCGGCTGACCCGCGGATCCTTCTTGTCCGAGCCGCCGGTCAGGTTGTCGTAGTTGTGGAGATTGAAGGCGCTCACCAGGCGGCGACAGAACTCCAAGCCGCGCACGCTGTTGCCGCAGTCGTCAAGGCGGGGCGACCAGCTGCAAATCCCCATGACGTTGGGAATCACGATCATGATCGCGCCGGACACGCCGCTCTTGGCCGGAAGTCCGATGGTGAAGGCGAACTCGCCGGAGAACTCGTACATGCCGCAGGACGACATGAGCGACAGGCAGTTCTGCACAGTCTCGGTCTTGAACACGCGCTCGCCACTCACCGGGCAGATGCCGCCGTTCGCTAGGGTCGCCGCGACCATCGCCATCATGTCCGTGTTGAGCTCGATCGAGCAGCTCTGGAAGTAGAACTCCAACACATCGTGCAGGTCGACGTCCTTCGGGAAAGCGCCCTTCTCGCGCATGTAGTAGGCAAGCGCGAAGTTGCGGTCGGCGGTCGCCCGCTCGGAGAGATAGACGGGGGTGCTGAAGCGCGGCTTCTCGCCGCCACAGAGCGCCCGCCAGCACTGCATAACATACTCGAAACGGGTGCCCGACCAGCCACGCGCCTCCAGCTCACTGAAGGCGCCGCGGCCCTCGGCCTCGCGCTTGTCCTTCAATTTGATTAGGGCGGAGCTCATGATCGCCCCGGCATTGATCATCGGATTGTGTGGCCGGTCGTTCTTGTCGAGGGTCAGTTCGTTGAAGCTGGCGCCACTCGGCTCGTGGCCGATATAGCTGTGCACCACGTCCTCGCCATGCTCCTCCAGCGCCAGACAGTAGTTGATCGGCTTGCAGGTCGATTCGATCGGAAAGAAGACATCCGAATCGCCGAACGACTGACGCTGTCCGTCGATCGTGCAGACCGACAAGCCGAACTGCTCCACTTCCGGGTGGGCCAGATTGAGTTGCGGAATGTAGTCCGCCGCATCGCCCGCACGGTTCTTTCGGCTTGCCTCGAAGATCTCCTCGATATCCTGGCTGAAGTCCATGAAGTCCGGAATGACCATGTTGCCCTGCAGGGCCCGCTCGATCAGCAGGATGTTGTGACGAATGGCCCGGCAGAAGCTGGCCTGAGGGATGCCGGGCTCGGGCTCGTCGTCCGCCTCGAGACTGCGGCGATAATCGTCGAGCGCGGCCATGCTGGCGCGTAGACGGCCATCGTTCTCGCGCAATCCCACTTCGGCGAGCACACGGTCTAGATCGCTGCGCAGAATCCGCTGATCATTGTCGAGGTCGAGCGACTTGAAGAGCAGCTCCTCGCGAGCATCGATAGCCCGCGTGGACCCGGCCTCAGCGACCGAACCCGCGACGACCTTCAGATCGCTCCGTTTTGGCGAGGCCTTACGGCCTTCGGGCCGCATTCGGCGTGGATTTCTGGTGCCAGCCATGTCTACGTCTCCAGTTCGATCCTTCAAGGCACTAGCGTCTTATATCGGCTGCGCAGATTGCAGGGTTATGTCCGGCGGCCGACTTTCGCGTTTCTGTTGTTACAGCCAGCGTCAGGCCGCGGAGACACATCACCGGAGAAACAGGAAACGCCCTCGCACCGGAGCGGCGGAGGCCGTTTCGCAACAGCACCCTGGAGTGCCAGGAAGGCTCAGCCACTCGGGGACGACATGCTGAACTCCGGATAGGCGCGCATGCCCCGGTAGGTAGTGTCTAGATTCTTTCGCACTTTGGGGTTGGCGGCCTGTCCCGTCAGGCACTCATTTTGTGCTGTTTGAGTAGGTTCATATTCATATAGCGCTTGCTCGACCACTTGGTGCCGGCGATGTGCCTCAATCTGGCCGCGGCCAGGTTGAGAGCCGATTGACCATCTGGAAAGGCGCCGACCACACGGGTCCTCCGTCGGATTTCGCGCATGATGCGCTCCAGTGGGTTGTTGGTCCTGATCCGGCGCCAGTGTTCGTTTGGGAAGGCGTAGTAAACCAGGGTCTCGTCAACCGTCTCCTCGAGCCATGTGGCCACCTTGGCAAGCCGCATGGCCTTCAGCTTGGCGATGACCTCGTCGGCCTTGGCCCGGGCTGCTGCGCGGCACTCCTGAGCGTGGATCGCCTTCAGCATCAGCG
>Ga0209458_1000022_pt1 | contig 113185 bp, 108 predicted proteins | sample WorMetLIZAISLAND_FD_187411 | JGI IMG/M metagenome (GOLD analysis project Ga0209458, IMG submission 187411) | Marine gutless worms symbiont microbial communities from Max Planck institute for Marine Microbiology, Germany - Inanidrilus manae... ...
GAGGGCATATGGCTCGTCAGCTTCATGCACTACGATCTGGGATACGTCGACTTGGAACAGAGGACCCTGCAACCCCTCGACAACCCGTTCGGCCCGAGGTTGTCACCTATGTCTTAGGTACAAACTGTTACCTATGTGTCCGGGTCGGACACAAGGGGGGAAATGGAGCGGGTGATGGGAATCGAACCCACGACATACAGCTTGGGAAGCTGTCGTTCTACCACTGAACTACACCCGCACCGGGCCCCGCAGGAGTAGCACAAAGCGCACGGCGGCGAAAAGCCAGCCGACACGATCGTTCACACTGGCGCGACCAGGGCGTGCCGGCGTTGACAAAGCACCGCAGGGCACACACTTTTTGCCCTGCGACGCCGGTGGCATCCCGTGACCGGCGCTTTTCTTTGCAGGCGTGTGGAGCGAGGGCCCGCCGATGAGCAGTGTTGCCGAAGAGCAGGGGAAGCCTGGCCTCGATCCGGCCAAGTTCCGCGACCCCGAGCGCACCGCCGACGGCCAGCGCCGGGCCTCGGTCTCCCTCGACGGCCTGCACACCCTGTGGTTCAACACCGACACCCTGTGCAATCTGACCTGCACCAACTGCTACATCGAATCCAGCCCCAGCAACGACCGCCTGGCCTATCTGTCGGCGGCCGAGGTGAGAGGCGTGCTGGACGAACTCGACCGCGACTGGCAGGCGAGCGAGATCGGCTTCACCGGTGGCGAGCCGTTCATGAACCCGGAGCTCATCACCATGCTGGCGGACGCGCTTGGCCGCGGCTACCGGGTGCTGGTGCTGACCAATGCCATGCGGCCCATGCTGAAGCAGGTCGACGGCCTGCTCGCGCTGCACCGCCAATACGGCGACCGGCTCTGCCTGCGCGTCTCCATCGATCACTACGGACCGGAACTGCACGAGCTCGAGCGTGGCAAGCACGCCTGGTCGCGGATGCTGCCGGGCCTGCGCTGGCTGGTCGAGCACGGCCTTCACCTGAACGTTGCCGGCCGCACCCTGTGGGATGAAGGCGAGGACAGCCTGCGCGCCGGCTATGCCCGACTGTTCGCCGACCTTGGCCTCGGCCTCGACGCCGACGACCCGGTGCAGCTGGTGCTGTTCCCGGAAATGGACGAGCAGGCCGACGTGCCCGAGATCACCGAGGCCTGCTGGGACATCCTCGGCGTGTCGCCAGGGGCGATGATGTGCGCGTCGTCGCGCATGGTGGTCAAGCGGCGCGGCGAGGACGGGGTCAAGGTTCTGGCCTGCACCCTGCTGCCCTACGATGCCCAGTTCGAGCTCGGCGCCACTCTGGCCGAGGCCAGCGACCCGGTGAAGCTGAACCACCCCCATTGCGCCCGCTTCTGTGTCCTCGGTGGCGGCGCCTGCAGCGTCGGCGACTAGTGCTTTCGCCTGTCTCCGATCTCGGACCGCTGGACGGTCCCGTGCTGGTGTTTGGCGGCCCCTACAGCAATCTGCAGGCGACCGAGGCGGTGCTGGCCGCGGCCACCCGGCACGGCATTCCGGCCGGGCGCACGATCTGCACCGGCGACGTCGTCGCCTACGGCGCCGAGCCACAGGCCACGGTCGATGCCGTCCGCGCCGCCGGCATCCATGTCGTCATGGGCAACTGCGAGGAGAGCCTGGGCTTGCAGGCCGGCGACTGCGGCTGCGGCTTCGCCGAGGGCAGTGCCTGTGCCGATGCCTCGCTGCGCTGGTACGCCCATGCCGACGCCGACATCACCCCCGCGGCGCGATCCTGGATGGCGGCCTTGCCCAGGCAGCTCCGCTTCCGGCTCGGCGGGCGCAGCTTCGCCGTCATTCACGGCGGCGTCGACCAGATCAACCGCTTCATCTTCGCCTCCACGCCGCAGACGGAAAAACGCGCCGGGCTCGACCTGGCCGGTACCGACGCCGTGATCGGCGGCCACTGTGGCCTGCCGTTCACGCAAGCGCTGGGCGCGCGGCTTTGGCACAACGCCGGGGTCGTCGGTATGCCCGCCAACGACGGCACGGCGCGCGCCTGGTACAGCCTGCTGCGACCCGACGGCGACGGCGTGCGGCTGTCGCACCACGCGCTCGACTACGACCACCACACGGCGGCCGCGCGCATGCGCACCTGCCGCCTGCCAGACGGCTACGCCGATGCGCTGGAGAGCGGCCTGTGGCCGAGCCTCGACGTGCTGCCGGCGGCCGAACGCGCCGCCACCGGGGTGCCACTGCACGAAACCGCACACCCGTGGCCGGCCCCGCTCGCGACCCGCGCGGCGTCTTGATCCGCACGTTCCGCCGGCCGTGACTCCCCGACGGCAGCCGGGGCCTCCTGTCAACGCGCCCGCTGCCAACGCTTGAGGCGATGCGCTAGAATGACGGCCATGAGCGAACCGACATTCGATCCCGCACAGCACCGTTATGCCGAGCCGAAGTATTTCGAGGACCTGGCGGTCGGCGAGCGTTTCTACATTCCCTCGCGGACCATGACCGACGCCCTGTTCTCGGCCTTCCAGCTCGCCTCGGGCGACAACCATCCGATCCACTACGACGTCGAGTACTGCCGCCGCCAAGGGCATGACGGCTTGCTGGCGCATGGCTTCCAGGTGCTGATCCAGACCGCCGCCGGCGCCGGCAGCTTTCCCCATGTCATCGGCGAGTCGATGATCGGCTTCATCGAGCAGTCGAGCCGCTTCCTGCACGGCGTCGTCGCCGGCGACACCCTCTACCCGATGCTGGAGATCGCCGCGTTGAAGCCACAGCGCACGACCGGCGTGGTCACCGTGCGCTCGACAGTGCACAACCAGGACGGCAGGCTGGTCATGGAAGGCGAACAGAAGTACCTGTTGCGCAAGCGCAACCCCGACGGCTGAAACGATGGCGGATGAGCAGGCGATGTACACGGCAACCACGCACGACATCACGGTCACGGTGGTCCCCACCTTCCTCGACGAGCAGTCGGATCCCGACGAGCACCGCTTTCTCTGGGCCTACACCATCCGCATCGAGAACAGCGGCGCCAGGACAGTGCAGTTGCTCGACCGGCACTGGATCATCACCGATGCGCGGGGCCAGGTCGAAGAGGTGCGCGGGCCCGGCGTGGTCGGCAAGCAGCCCGTGCTCGAGCCCGGCGAGAGCTTCGAGTACACCAGCGGCTGTCCGCTGACGACGCCGTCGGGAGTGATGGTCGGCACCTATGGCATGTCGACCCGTGACGGCGACGACTTCGACGTGGCGATCCCGGCCTTCTCGCTCGACAGTCCGCACGAGCAGCAGCAGCTGAACTGACCGCCGGCGCCGCGCCCGGCCCGCCTCGAGCCACCACCGCCCGCCGCCATGCGCGCCTACGCCCCGGTCCTGCTGGTCAACGGCGTCCTGTTGCTGATCCTGGCGGCGGCGATGCTGATTCCGGCCGGGCTCGACCTGTTGATCGACAATCCGGACTGGGAGGTCTTTCTCGCCGCCGCTTTCGTCACCGGCTTCGCCGGCGCCGGGCTGACCCTGACCACCCGCAGCGGCAGCCAGGATCTGAGTCTGCGCGCGGCCTTCCTGGTGACCAGCTCCTCCTGGGTCGTCTTGCCGGCTTTCGGCGCCCTGCCGTTCGTGTTCTCCGAGCTGGGCCTGAGCTACACCGACGCCTTCTTCGAGGCGATGTCCGGGCTGACGACGACCGGCTCGACGGTGATCACCGGGCTCGATACGGCGCCGCCGGGCCTGCTGATCTGGCGCGCGCTGCTGCAGTGGATCGGCGGCATCGGCATCATCGTCACCGCGATCGCCATCCTGCCGCTGCTGCAGATCGGCGGCATGCAGCTGTTCCGCCTGGAATCCTCCGAGACCTCGGAGAAGGCGCTGCCCAGCGCGGCGCAGATCGCCGCTACCGTCGGCGTGATCTACGTTGCCCTGACCGCACTCTGCGCGCTGTCGATGTGGGCCGCCGGCATGCCCGCCTTCGAGTCCGTGGCGCATTCCATGACCACCATCGCCACCGGCGGCTTCTCGACCTCGGACACCTCGCTCGCCCGTTTCGACAGCGCCGCCGTCGACTATGTCGTCACCCTGTTCATGATCGTCGGCAGCCTGCCGTTCCTGCTCTATTTCCAGGTCCTGCGCGGCCGGCCCCTGTGGCTGTGGCGGGACAGCCAGGTGCGCTGGTTCCTCTCCATCATCGTCGTCGTCGTGCTTGGCATGACCGCCTGGCAGATCCTGGCCAACGAGGTGGCGCCGGCGCTGGCGCTGCGCCACGTTGCCTTCAACGTCACCTCGATCATCACAGGCACCGGCTACACCACCGCCGACTATGGCCAGTGGGGCAGCTTCGCCGTCGCCACCTTCCTGTTCATCATGTTCATCGGCGGCTGCGCCGGCTCGACCAGCTGCGGGATCAAGGTGTTCCGCTTCCAGGTCCTCTATGCCGTCGCACGCACGCAGATGCAGCGCCTGCTGCGGCCGCACGGGGTGTTCGTCAGCCACTTCAACCGCCGGCCGATCACCGAGGCGGTGATGAACTCGGTGATGAGCTTCTTCTTCCTGTTCGCGCTGTGCTTCGCGGTGCTGGCGCTGCTGTTGAGCCTGCTCGGACTCGAACCGCTGACCGCGGTCTCCGCCGCCGGCACCGCGATCGCCAACGTCGGCCCCGGCCTGGGCAGCGAGGTCGGCCCCAGCGGCACCTTCCAGACCTTGCCCGACACCGCGAAATGGCTGATGGCCGGCGGCATGCTGCTGGGCCGGCTCGAGCTGTTCCCGGTGCTGGTGCTGTTCACCCGCGACTTCTGGCGGGCGTGAGGGCGGGTTTCAAACCCGCCCGATTCCCCGTAAAGCATGGTCGCAAGACAAGAGGATTACCATGGCACACCGCAGCCGCGTCTGCTCGGTGCTGTTCGACACCGGGTCCGACGACTACGCGGCAACCGTCGAATTCTGGGCAGGGGCACTCGGTCGGCCGGCCGCGTTCGATGACGGCAAGCGTTACACCACGCTGACCGGCGAATTGGACTACACGATCCAGCGGGTCGAGCCGGATCACGCGGGCGTCCACATCGACATCGAGACCGACGACGTCGAGGCCGAGGTCGCCCGTCTCGAGGCGCTCGGTGCTCAGCGGAAGTACCAAGTCAAGAGCTGGTGGGTGTTGACGGATCCCGGCGGCCACGCCTTTTGCGTCGTCCCGGTGCAGAGCCGGACTTGGCCCGACGGCGCCATTGAGTGGCCGGATAGTTGACCGCTGCGGGCGGGTCTGAGACCCGCCGCTACGGCAATCTTCCGCACTGGTAGGGGCGGGTTTCAAACCCGCCCGCGCTTGCCGTCAGTCCCCCGCCGCCGGCTGGGCGCTGGCCCGCCATCGCCGGCGCAGGTTGCCGACGTCGGCCTGGATCGCCATGAAGGCCGGCACCACGATCAGCACCAGGACGGTCGCCGCCGCCAGGCCGCTGACGATGGTCAGCGCCATCGGGATCAGGAACTGCGCCTGCAGGCTGGTCTCGAACAACAGCGGCGTCAGCCCGCCGATGGTGGTCAGCGAGGTCAGCAGCACCGCCCGCAGGCGGTCCTGGCTGCCGGCGACGATCGCCTCCAGGGCCGGCTCGCCGCGGGCGATGCGTTCGTCGACGGTCGAAACCAGGATGATCGAGTCGTTGACGACGATGCCGGACAGGCCGATCAGGCCGACGATCGACAGGATCGTCATGTCGTAGCCGAACAGGGCGTGGCCGACGACCACGCCGATCACCCCGAACGGGATGATCGACATCACCACCACCGGGCGGCTGTAGCTGGCGAACACCCAGGCCAGGATGATGTAGATCGCGACCAGGCCGACCTGGCCGCCAAAGCGCATGTCAGCCAGTGTCTTCGCCTGTTCCTCGGCTTTGCCGGCGAAGCGGTAGCTGATGCCGTGCCGGGCGGCGAGCTCCGGCAGGCCGGCGCGCAGCAGTCCGGGGATCAGCTCGTTCAGCGAGATCTTGGTCTCGTCCAGCTCGCCGGTCAGTGCCACCTCGCGCCGGCCATCCTCGCGGCGGATGCGGTCGAAGCCGCGGTCCTGGCGCAGCGACACCACCTCGCGCAGCGGCACTTCGACGCCGCTCGGACTGCGCAGATAGAGGTTCCACAGGCCCTCGGCGGTGACGGCATCGCGCGGGTACTGCACCTTCACCGTGACCTCTTCGTCGCCGCGCGGAAAGCGCTTGGCGATGGCGCCTTCGAAGGCATTGCGCACCTGCCGGCCGATGCTGGCGGTGGAGAAGCCCAGCGCCTGGCCACGCGGCGTCACCTCCAGCACCACCTCCTGCTTGCCGTAGGGCAGGTCGTCCTCGACGTCGCTGACCCCGGCGAAGCGGTCCAGCAGGTCGCGCAATTCCAGCGCCGCCAGCTTCAGCGACTGCGCGCTGCCGCCGCTGAGGCGGATGTCCAGCTCGCGCCCGGGAGGCCCGCCGGCGCGCTCGTTCAGGCTGATCCGCACAACCCCCGGCACCGCAACGATGGCGGCGCGCCAGGCCCGGATGAATTCGGGCGTACGCACGTCGCGCCAGTCCGACGGCACCAGCTCCACATACAGCCCGCCGTAGCGGTCGCCCGACAGGCGGGCGAACTCGCGGCCCTCGGAGCGGCCGACCGTGCCAAAGGTGGCGTGCAGCAGCGGCGCGTCCGGGCTGAGTTCGGCCTCGGCGGCACGGGCCGCCCGCTGCAGCTCGGCCAGCATGGCGCGGGTGTCGGCCCGGGTCGTGCCCGGCGCCATCACCACGTTGGCAGACACCACGTCGCTCTCGGGCGAGGGGAAGAAGTTGAAGATGACGCGGCCGCCGGCGAGCAGGCCCAGGCTCAGCAGCAACGCGCCCAGCGCGGCGGCCACGGTAACGTAGCGCCAGTCGACGCAGAGCTGCACGAAGCGGCGGAAGCGACCGTCGCGGAACTGCTCGAAGCGCCGGTTGAAGGCCAGCCGGAAGCGCGACGGCGGGCGCTCGCGACCGCGGAACGCGCCGCGCAGATGGCCGGGCAGGATCAGGAAGCACTCGATCAGGCTGGCCAGCAGCACCGCGATGGCGACCAGCGGGATGGCGCGAATGATGGTGCCGATGATGTCGCCGATCACCAGGAGCGGCAGGAAGGCGGCCACCGTGGTCAGCGACGAGGCCACCACCGGCGCCAGCATGCGCAGTGCCCCGCCCTGCGCCGCCGCCAGCGGCTCGGCCCCGGCGGTGCGGCGCACCGCGGCGTGCTCGGCGACCACGATGGCGTCGTCGACGATGATGCCCAGGGTCATGATCAGGGCGAACAGGCTGATCATGTTGATCGACTGGCCGCTCGCCAGCATCACCGCCAGGGTCGCCAGCAGCGCCACCGGTATGCCGGCCGCGACCCAGAACGCCACCCGCAGGTCGAGGAACACGAACAGGATCAGCACCACCAGCACCAGGCCGCCGATGCCGTTCTTCAGCAACACGTTGATGCGGTCCTGGATCAGGCTGACCTGAACGTCATAGTGCTGCACCTTCAGCGTCGGCGGCAGGCTCGGCAGCACCGCGTCGAGATAGCGCTGCACCCGCCCGGCCGTCTCCAGCGCGTCGGCGGTGACGGCGCGCTGGATGTGCAGCTCGATCGCGGTCTCACCGTCGACCAGGCCCTGAGGCCCGTCGTCGTCGAACGCCTCGCGCACGCCAGCGACGTCACGCAGGTAGATCTTCTGGCCGTTCTGCAGCGAGCGGATCTCGATCCCGCCGATCCCGGCAGCCTGCTCCTCGAGGCCCAGGCTGCGGATCTGCATTGCCGTGTTGGCGCGGATGTTGCCCGACGGCAGGTCGACACTCTGGTCGTCGATACGACCGGCAATGTCAGCCAGAGTCAGGTCGAGCCGGCGCAGCACGTCGGCCGGGACCTCGACCCAGATCTCCTCGTCGCGGTCGCCGACCAGCTCGACCCGGTCGATGCCGGCCGCCAGCAGATCTTCGCGCATGCGCTTGCCGATCGCCTTCAATGCCGCTTCAGAGAACGGGCCCGACAGCGACAGCCGTGAGATCGTGTCGTAGCGCACCGCCCGGCGCACCGTCGGTCTCTCGCTGTCCTCCGGCAGGGTGGTCAGCCGCGCCACCGCCGACTCCACTTCCGACAGCGCCTTCTGCATGTCCGCGCCCTGGGTGAACTCGACGACGATGGTGGCCACGCCCTCGACGGCGTAGGAGGTGACCTTGTCGACCGCATCGAGGAAGCGCACCTCCGGCTCGATCGCCTCGACGATGTTGCCCTCGACGTCACTGGCACTGGCGCCGGGCCAGTCGACCGTGACCGAGACCACGTCGATGCCGAAGTCGGGGAACATCTGGGTGTTCAGGCGCAACAGCGAGACCACGCCAAGCACGATCATCACCGCCATCAGCAGGTTGGCGGCGTTGCGGTGCTGGGCGAACAGCCGGATCAGGTCGGTGATCGCCATGCCCTCATCGTCCCGATGTCGGCTGCATGTCGCGCATCGCGGCCCTACCGCACCGAGACCCGCTCACCCGGGCCGATCTCGGCATACTGCGTGGTGACAACCTCGTCGCCGTTCGCCAGGCCGCCGCGCACCAGGACCTCGTCGCCGATGCGCGCGACCAGCGCCACCTCACGCGCCTGCAGCCGGCCCTCGACCACGACATAGACGGTATCGCCGCCATAGAGCGCGCTCTCCGGCAGCAGCACGACGCCGGTGAACGGCCTGTCCTTGAGCCGCACCTCGACGAAGGCGCCGGGCCGCAGCGGCTGCCACGCGCCGATGTCGGCCAGGCGGGCATAGAGGTCGACGCCGCCACTGGCCGCATCGATGCGCGCAGCACTGCGGTCGAGCACCGCATCGAAGGCCAGCGTCGTCGCACCAACCCGCCACAGCACCGTCGCCTGCCGGCCGCGGATTTCCCCACCGCCCTCGGCGCCGAGCAGCCGGCCGTACTGCGCGTCCGACAGCGTCAACTTGGCCTCCAGGCGGTCGGCGTCGATCAGCCGGGCGACCTGGTCGTTGACGTTCAGCCGCTTGCCGGGCTGCGCCACCAGGTCGAACAGGAAGCCGCTGAACGGCGCCAGCAGCCTCGTATTGTCGAGATCGCGCTGGGCCCGGCGCAGGCTCACCCGCAGGCGTTCCAGGATCGCCTGCTGTTGGCGGATCCGCGCCTCCTCGGCCGTCAGTTCGTTCTGCCGCAGGGCCGTGTTCTGTTCCTGCAGGGCCAGATCCATGCGCGCGGCATCGACGGCTTTGTCGGAGACGTTGCGCCGCTCGAGCAGCTTTTCCGCCCGTTCCAGGTCGCGCCGGCGCAGCGTCACCAGGGTGCGGTCCTCTTTCAGGGCCGCCGCGGTCGCCGTGCGCATCGCCACGATCTCGGCCAGCCGTGCCTCGGCCTCCCGGATCAGCGCGCTCTGCTCATCGACCTCGGCCTGATAGTCGAAGGCGTCGATCGCCGCGATCAGCTCGCCGCCCTCGACGGTGCCGCCGTCGACCACGTTGGGGCCGACCGCGACGACCTCGCCGGCGACCAGCGCCCTGAGCTCGACCTCGCGCCCGGCGACGATCTCGCCGAACAGACGCAATTCCGGCTGCACGTCGGCGATCACCGCAGTCCGGGTCGCCACCGTCCAGACCCGCTCAGTCTGCGCGTTCGGCGCTACCACCGGCTTGCTGGCGACGAGATAGGCGACGCCGGCCGCCGCGAACGCCAGCACCGCGAACGGCAGCAGATATCTGGCCGCGGGGCGCTTCATGGCGAGAAAGTAGGTCCCGCCAGCGCAGGCGGCAAGCGGCGCATTGTAACGGACGGTAACGGACGGTAACGGACGCCCGCTGGACCGGTACCGGCGTGCGGGCTATGGTCGCCGCCCCGCCACCGACCGGACCCGGACCCCATATGCCTGGCGACAGCTACACGCCGCGCGAGATGATCGAGCGCCTGATCGCATTCGATACCACCAGTCGCGATTCCAACCTCGAGCTCATCCATTTCGTCCAGGAATACCTGGGCAACCTGGGCATTGCCTGCACCCTGATCCACGACGAGACCGGGGCCAAGGCCAACCTGTTCGCCACCGTCGGGCCGCAGGTCGACGGCGGCGTGGTGCTGTCCGGCCATACAGACGTGGTGCCGGTGGACGGCCAGGACTGGCACACCGACCCGTTCTCGGTGGCCGAGCGGGACGGCCGCCTCTATGGCCGTGGCACCAGCGACATGAAGTCCTTCTCGGCCATCGCCCTGGCCCTGGTGCCGGAGATGCTGGCCCGCGGGCTGCAGCGGCCGGTGCATTTCGCCCTGTCCTACGACGAAGAGGTCGGCTGCCTGGGCGCGCACAGCCTGGTCGAGCATGTCGGCGGGCTGCCCGTGCGGCCGCAGGCCGTGATCGTCGGCGAGCCGACCGAGATGACCGTGGTCAACGCGCACAAGGGCTGCCACTCATACGTCACCACGGTGACCGGCCTGGAAGCGCATTCCAGCGCCACCCATACCGGCGTCAACTCGATCTTCTACGCCGCCGAGCTGATCAGCTTTCTGCACCGCCAGGCGCAGGATCTGCAGACCGAACGCAACGAGCGCTACGACCCGCCCTACACCACGCTGCACGTCGGCACCGTGCATGGCGGCACGGCGCAGAACATCATTCCGCTGGAGACCCGGTTTTCCTGGGAGTTCCGGGTCATCCCCGGACACGATGCAGACACGTTGCGCGCCGGCTTCGACCGCTTCGCCGCGGAAGAACTGCTGCCGCGCATGCGCGCGGTGCATCCAGACGCCGACATCCGCACCGTGCAGCGCGCCAGCGTGCGCGCCCTGGTACCCGAGGACGGCTCGCCGGCCGAGACCCTGGTCCTCGCCCTGGCCGGCAGCAACCAGACCTTCGCCGCCTCCTACGCCACCGAGGCCGGGATGTTCCAGGGCGGCGGCGTGCCGACGGTGATCTGCGGTCCCGGCAGCATCCGCGAGGCGCACAAGCCCAACGAGTTCATCGAGCTGACCCAGATCGACGCCTGCGAGGCCTTCCTGCGCCGGCTGATCGACCACCTGGCCTGACGGCCATTATTCACGGGATCACGAGCGGGGCTCGGACCCGCCCGCCGTCAATCCTGCCACCGCCCTCAGCGCAGGAACGGGCCCAGGTGCAGGCGGATGTTCTTGTCCATTTCGGCGTCGAAGGCACGCGCCGCGGTGGCGACGAACTGGAACAGCGCGTCCTCGCGCTCGTTCAGGGTCATGCCCTCGGGCAGGGTCCGGCTTTGCCGCAGCTCGGCTTCGGCGAAGCCGGTGCCGAGGCCGGCGGCGGTGCTGACCTCCAGCCGCGCCTTCATCTCCAGACTGATCCGTTCCGCCTGGTCTTTGGTGATCAAGCCCGGCACCCCGCCGGCCTTGCGCAACTCCTCGCGCACCACCGAGGCGCGCAGGATCACCAGCCGGGCACTGCCGCCGCTGCCGACGGCGCGCAGGCGGTCGTCGGACCAGTCGCGCATCACCGTCAGCGGTGACAGCGGCAGCTGATGCTCGATGTTGGGCGGCTGCAGCGGCGGCTTGTACTGCTCGTCCAGCACCAGCTCGGCCACGTTGACCTGGATCGGCGGCAGGTGGGTGAACCGCACCGCCGGCTGTGCCGCCGTCGGCGCCGTGGTGTCGCAGGCCGCGAGGCCGAGCGCGGCCAGCAACAGGCCGGTCAGAATCAGAACGTTGCGCATGACCGCCATCGCACCCTTCTTTTGTGGCGTTAGTGTGTCGCCACGAATTCCGCCAGCGCCAGGCGATAGACGGCGTTGCAGAACTCGCAGGTCACCACCAGGTCGCCGTCCTCGGCCAGCGCCGGCAGCTCGTCCGGCGGCAGGCTCGCCATCACCGCCCGCGCCCGCTCTTCCGAGCAGCGGCAACCGGCGCTCAGCGGCACCGGCTCGTACACCCGGACGCCGTCCTCGTGGTAGAGCCGGTAGAGCAGGCTGTCGGCATCGAGGTCGGCCGCGGTCAGCTCGGCATCGCTGGCGCTGGCAAGCAGCATGACCGCGCGGCGCCAGGCGTCTTCGGCCTCGTCCGGCCGCTCCGGTTCGGCGCCGCGCGCCAGCATCGCCGGGTCGCCCTCCGGCAGGCGCTGCAGCATGATCGCCCCGGCGCGCCAGGCACTGTCGCCGGCGGGGCCGGCGATCAGATCGGCGGCGATGCGGATGCCGCTGCCGATCTGCTCGGACTCGCGGAAATACTGATGCGCGCAGTCGGCCAGGCTGGCGCCCTCCAGGGCGACGATGCCCTGGTAGCGGTCCATGTCCGTGGCCGGGTCGACCGTGAAGGCGATGTAGCCGGTGCCCAGCAGGCGCTGCACCGAGGTGGTGTCGCCCTGGCCGGTGCGCTCCAGGTTTGCGATCGCTTCGGCGTCGAACTGGGCGTAGCCGCGCAGCCGGCCGGGCGAGCGGAAGTCGGCCACCATCATCGGGATCGGCCCGTCACCCTTGGTCTGCAGCGAGAACACGCCGTCGAACTTCAGCGCCCCGGCCAGCACCGTCGCCAGGGCCAGCGCCTGGCCCAGCATCCGCGCCACCGGGGCCGGGTAGTCGTGCCGTCGCAGGATCTCGTCGACCACCGGGCCGAGCCGCACCATGCGGCCACGGATGCCGGCGCCTTCGACCTGAAACGGCCGGATGAGATCGTCCTGTCGGCTCACCGTGTTCCCGTTCACCGCGCCGCCGCTCAGGCCCCCGCCCCGCCCAGGCACCAGGTCAGGATCGCCTTCTGTGCGTGCAGCCGGTTCTCCGCCTCGTCCCAGACCACCGAGCGCGGGCCGTCGAGCACCTCGGCCGTGACCTCCTCGCCCCGGTGCGCCGGCAGGCAATGCATGAAGATGGCGTCGTCCTTGGCCCATGCCATCAGCGCGGCGTTGACCTGGTAGGGCGCCAGCAGGTTGTGCCGGTTCGCCGCCGCGTCGTCCTGGTGCATCGACACCCAGGCGTCCGAGACGACGCAGTCGGCGCCGGCCACGGCAGCGGCGGCATCGCCCGTGACGCTGACCCTGGCGCCCTGCTGCCGCGCCCAGTCGACCAGCGCCGGGGCCGGCGCCAGCGGTTCGGGACAGGCCAGGCGCAGCTCATAGCCGAACCGCGCCGCGCCGTGGATCCAGGAGGTCGCTACGTTGTTGCCGTCGCCCGACCAGGCCACCACCTGGTCGGCAGCCGGACCGCGATGCTCCTCCAGCGTCATCACGTCGGCCATCAGCTGGCAGGGATGGCTGGCATCGGTCAGGCCATTGATCACCGGTACGCTGGCGTACTCGGTCAGCTCCTCGAGCATGCTGTGCTCTTTGCTGCGGATCATGATGGCGTCGACATAGCGCGACAGCACGCGGCCGGTATCCGCCATGGTCTCACCGCGGTCGAGCTGCAAATCGTCGGCATTGAGCACGATGGTCTCGCCGCCCAGCTGGCGCATGCCGACGTCGAAAGATACCCGGGTGCGGGTCGACGGCTGGATGAACACCAGGGCCAGCAGCCGGCCCTTGAGCGGCGCGTCGGCATCGACCACGGCCTGGCCCTGGCCGGCGCGCGCCTGCTTGCGCGCCGCGGCATCGTCAAGCAGGCCGCGCAGGACGTCGGTGTCGAGCTGGTCGATGTCGAGGAAGTCGCGGCCGGTGGTCATTGCCCCAGCTCCCGGCAGACCTCCTCCATCGCCGTCACTGCCTCGTCGATCTCGCCTTCGCCGACGGTGAGCGGCGGCAGGAAGCGGACCACGTTGTCGCCGGCCGGCACCACCAGCACGCCGTGCGCGCGCATGGCGTTGACCACGTCCATGTTGGTCACTTTGCATTTGACGCCGACCAGGAGGCCTTTGCCGCGGACCTCCTCGATCACCGAGTCGTTGCGCTGGCGGACCTCGTCGAGCCGGCTCATCAGCCGCTCGCCATGGGCTTCGATGCGGGCCAGGAAACCGTCCTCCAGCACCACGTCGAGCACCGCGTTGGCCGCCGCCATGCCCAGCGGGTTGCCGCCGTAGGTCGAGCCGTGGGTGCCGGCGACCATGCCCTTGGCCGCCTCTTCCGTGGCCAGGCAGGCGCCGACCGGAAAGCCGCCGGCGATGCCCTTGCCCAGCGAGACGATGTCCGGCGTCACGCCGTCCCATTCGTGCGCCAGGAAGCGGCCGGTACGGCCGATGCCGGTCTGGATCTCGTCCAGAATCAACAGCAGGCCTTCGGCGTCGCACAGCGCCCGCAGCTCCATCAGGAAGCCGTCCGGCAACGGCACGATGCCGCCTTCTCCTTGGTACGGCTCGACCATGAGCGCCGCCGTCTCCGGCCCGATCGCCGCCTTCAGCGCCGCCATGTCGCCCAGCGGCACCTGGTCGAAGCCCTCGACCTTGGGGCCGAAGCCTTCCAGCACCTTGGCCTGGCCAGTGGCAGCAATGGTCGCCAGGGTGCGGCCGTGGAAGCAGTTCTCGAAGGTGATGATCCGGTAGCGCTCCGGCGCACCGTTGGCGTAGTGATATCGGCGCGCGGTCTTGATCGCGCACTCGTTGGCCTCGGCGCCCGAGTTGCCGAAGAACACCGTGTCGGCAAAGCTGTTTGCCACCAGGCGCTCGGCCAGACGCTCCTGCTCCTTGATGCGGAACAGGTTCGAGGTATGGATCAGCACCCCGGCCTGTCGCTGGATCGCCTCGACCAGGTGCGGGTGGCTGTGCCCGAGGCTGGCGGTGGCGATCCCGGTGGTGAAGTCCAGGTATTTCCGCCCCTCGGTATCGAACAGGTAGGCGCCCTCGCCGCGCTCGAACATCACGTCGGCCCGGGCGTACGTCGGCATTACCGCAGGGTTCACGGCTGCATCCTCCGCAAATGCAAACGGCGGCGCCGCGGCCGCCGTCGCTGGTGGAAACGATAGTGATTACCCGCGCGGGGGCGGTGCTGTCAACGCGAGTCGGTGGTACCGACGTCCACGAACACAATCTAGGGCATTACTCCAACGGCTCCGGGGAGACTGGAAGCTCCGCCGTCAACGTTGAGCTCCTGGCCGTGCCTCAATTGCGGGCACCGCCTGTACGCCTCTTTCGTCTGGAGCACGACGTGGCCGGGTTTGTCCAACAACGCAGAGGGAAACCGTTCACCCTCCGGGCCTGGGTGGCGGCGGGCCAGCCCCGCGACGTGGCGGTGGCGGGCCGTCTCCAGGCCGCGGCGGCCGGTTGCCGGACCCTCCGCCGCTTGCCCCTGCGTGCTTGCGCGCCAGCGGCGGGCCGACATAGGGATTGAACAGGGCCAGTTGCGACGGATCGAAGAACGATGGGCACGCCTCGGTGATCACGTCGTAGAACACGATCGGACCCCGATACTTCGGGTCCGGTTTGGGCTCGAAGAACTCCGCGTAACATTTGGGGCTGCAGTAGAAGATGGCTCCCGGCCTCGAACGCACGGTCCGCATCTGCCCCGGGCCGTCCAACACCCGCTGGTTCACCAGCGTGCCCTCCATGATGTGGCAGACGCTGCGACCGTCACGGACGGCACGGTAGTTGTCGATATGAAACCGCACCTTCGCGCCGACGATTTCCCGCCCAGTCCGATCGCGACGGGCTTGCCAGTGATCTCGGGAGATATGTCTGAGACGTCCCGCATAGCAGTCCAGGATGTTCCATTTTGCCGTCGTCTTGACGTTGTAGAAGTATTGCCCCTGTGAATCTGTCATGCCGCGGCAGCGGTCCAGTCGAGCTTCGATATCGTTGGCCGGGTCGAACCAGCCGAGCGCCAGAATGGGGAAGCCGTCATTCGCGAAGCCGATCGGCTGGCGCTGCCGTTCGATGCGGTCTTCACCCAGGTCTTCGATCAGGCATTTTGGGGCGATGTGGTAGTGGTAGTCGTCACCCCGGCCGGCATGTCCGCCGCAGACGTCCAGCTCGCCCTCGTCGAGTGCGTGCGGCCGCTGGCCGGTACCGTGGTCAATCGGCCCCTGGGTGCTGGGGTCGAACAGCGGCACACCGTTCACCGCGATACCGACCGCACCCGGTTGCGTGGCCGTGGGCCGAGCCGCGCGTTCGGCATCCGCGGGAATGCTGATCTCATAGGCGTGGGGCCGGGGATACTGCTGGTTGCTGCCGGTGATGCCACGCATCAGGGGGTTCGACGGCGCTGGCAGACCGTGGCTCCGAAACTCGACCCCTCGCAGGGTACATCGCAGATCGCTGACCTCTGCGGTGAAGCAGGCACCGTCACAACCGCAGGTGCCGATCGGCACATTCAGGCGACCGCCATCAGCCAGCGCACGAGGCGCAACCACAATGGCCGCCGCGACCAGGATGAGCGCGAATGGGATGCCTGGTCTCATGGCGTTGCCGTCAGCATGACCGTCTGACCCTAGTCGTCTGGGCACGCGTAACCGCTCGCGTTGCCGCACTCTTGGCTTCCTCGTTCAAGCCTTCAACTGCCAGCCCCGGCGGAACAGGGTCACAAGCAGCCACCAGAAAGCCAGGTTCAAACCGACCAGCAGTGCCACGCCGACAAGCAGGCTGCCATCGGCGCGGTCGATGAAGCCGTAGCGGAAGCCGTCGATCATGTAGAAGAACGGGTTGGCCAGGCTGACCATGCGCCAGGTCTCGGGCAGCCGCTCGACCAAATAGAAGGTGCCCGACAGGAAGGCCAGCGGGGTGATGACGAAGTTGGTCACGGCCGAGAGATGATCGAACTTGTCGGCCCAGATCCCCGTCAGCAGGCCGAGCTGGGCCAGCAGCAGACCGGCGGCAATGGCGTAGACCGGCACCGGCCACAGGTGCGGCAGCGACAAATCGACGAACACCGCCATCGCCGCGGCCACGGCGACGGCGCAGATCAGCCCGCGCGTCAGCCCGGCGAGGACGTAGCACAGGACCAGCTCACCGGCGCTCAGCGGTGGCATCAGCACGTCAACGATGTTGCCCTGGATCTTGGAGATCAGGATCGACGACGAGGTGTTGGCGAAGCTATTCTGGATCACCGCCATCATCATCAGCCCCGGCGCCAGGAACTGCGGCAGGGGGACGCCGCCGGTCATCGTGCTGCGATCGCCGAAGGCGAGGCTGAACACGGCCAGGAACAGAAGCGTGGTGACCACCGGCGCCAGCACCGACTGCATCGCCACCTTGAGGAAACGCTCGACCTCCTTCTGGTAGAGCGTCCACATGCCGAGCCAGTTGACCGCGCCGAGGCGACGCGGACCAAGCGTGCCGGGCACCACCGATGGCGACGCGGCCTCCGGCGCCGGCGCGGCGACGTCCGGCTGCTGGTGCGCCGCAGTCAAAAGGTGCCGAACTTGCGGTAGGCGTCGACCGGGTCCATGCTGCCAAGGATCGCCTCGCGCATGGCGCTCTCGGTGGCGGCGACCTCCTCGGTGCGGGCGATCGCTTCCTCGGCCATCGCGGCGGGGATGATGACGACGCCATCGCGGTCGGCCAGCACATAGTCGCCGGCGTGGATCGGCACGCCGCCGATGGCGATGCTCTCGCCCATGCTGGCGGCGACCCAGCGGCCGACGATATCCTTCGGCGTGTTGAAGCGGCAGAACACCGGAAAGTCCATCTTCAGGATGAACTCGACGTCGCGGCAGGCGCCGTCGACGACATAGCCGCGTACGCCCTTGTGCTTCAGGGTCTCGGCCGACAGCTCGCCCATGAGCGCCACCTCGTGGGTATTCGGCTGGCACACCAGCACCTTGCCGCCGGGCGCCTTCGACAGCACCGTCGCCCACTGCAGCAGGGTCTCGTCGCGGTCCATGCCGGTCTCGTAGCGGCCGTTGATGGTGTAGATCTCGCCGGCCAGCCGCTGTCCCGGCTGCAGCGCGACGATTTCGGGCGGCAGCACGCAGTCGGCATGGCCCATTTCGTTCAGCACGTCGTAGACGGCACCCGCATACAGCTTCTCCAGCCGCGCCGTCAGCTCCATGACCCGTCCCTCCGGAAAGATAGCGCCGGCAGCATAGGCGATATCGTCGCGACGGGCGAGCGGAGGGCCAGGGCACACGCCCCGCGGGTCGTAACGAGTCTAGCCTGCGGTAGCGACCTCGATCGCCGCCGGCGCCCGGCCATCGCACCACTGCGCGTGCATGGCCGCATAGGCCTGCTCCAGGTGGCGGGCCAGCCGGTCGACGTCATAGAGCGGCGCCGTGTCCCACGCCTCGGCGACGCGGGCACGCAGGCGGGCGAGGCGGATGCGGTCACCGGCCAGATCCAGCACCAGTTGCTCATAGGCTTCGGGCGACGCGGTCACCAGATCGGCCAGGCCGGCGGCGTGCAGGATCGACGCCCCGGTGCGCGCGGCATGGCTGTCGCCGGCGATGGTCACCACCGGCACCCCGGCCCACAGCGCATCCAGCGTGGTCACCCCGCCGGTGTGCCAGCGACTGTCGAGCGCCAAGTCGGCCAGGCTGTGGCGGGCCAGGTGCTGCAGGTGCGGCAGCCGCCGGGCGAATACCAGCCGCTCCGGATCGACGCCATGGCCGGCGGCCGCCCGCTGCAGGTTGGCGGTCGCCGCATCGCCGCCGCGGCGCAGCCACAGCACGCTGTCGGGCAGCGCCACCAGCAGCCGCATCCATGAAGCAAAGCTGTCGGCGTCGAGCTTGTAGGGGGCGTTGAAGCAGGCGAAGACGATCCCGTCTTCCGGCAGGCCCTCGGCCTGCCGCGCCACCGTTGCCAGCGGGATCTCGGGCCGTGCCGCGGCCATGAAGCTGTCGGGCAGGAAGACCAGCTGCTCGCTGCAGTGCGGCTGCAGCGCCGCCGGCGTGTGCACGTGGTCGGTGATCAGGTAGGCAATGCAGTCGGCACCGATGGTGCTGCCATAACCGAGATAGTGCGCCTGCACCGGCGCCGGCCGACAGGCGAACACCTCCAGTGCCGAATGGCGGGTGTGGCCGGCGAGATCGATCAGCACGTCGATGCCGCTGTCGTGGATGCGCTCCGCCGCCGTCACCGGATCCTGCCCGCGCAGGTCGACGAACTCATCGCACGCGGTCATCACTGCCGTGGTGACGTTGTCGGCCTCCTCGTGGCCGATCCAGAAGCCGTGCCAGCTGAAGCCGTCGCGCCGGTGCGCCTGCAGCAGCGGCAGGAAGCTGGTGGCGACACTGTGCTGGCGGAAATCGGGTGAGACATAGCCGATGCGCAAGCCATCCACGGTGGCGCGGCGATGGTCGAACCGGAGATCGTCGATCGCAGGCTGCAGCGGTGCCACACAGCGCGCGGCATAGCGGCGGGCCGCGGCCAGGCGCAGCGCCGGCGGCGCCGGAGTGGCGGCCAGAGCGAACGGCGGTACCGCCGCCGCGCCACCGTCGGCATCGGCCGGCAACGCCGCCAACGCCTGCACCCGCGCCATCACCGGCGACAGCGCCGTCCAGTCGCACTGGTGCATCAAAGACTGCATGAAGATACGGCAGCAGGGCATCCTGGTCGGGATCGATCTGCAGGGCGCGGCGGAACTCGGTGACCGCCTCGTCGTGCCGGCCCAGGCCCTGCAGCGTCTGCGCCAGGTTGCCGTGCGCTTCGGCCAGGTCCGGCCGGCGCGCCACCAGGTCGCGGTAGATGCGCAGCGCCTCGTGCGGCCGGCCGTAGTTCAAGCAGCAGATCGCCAGGTTGTTCGCCGTCGCCACGTCGCTGTCGTCATGCTGCAGCAGTTCGCGCAGGATCGGCGCGGCCTCGTCGGTGCGGCCGGCGTCGAGCAGCAGCAGCGCCCGCAGCTTCTGCGCCTCGATGTCGTCGGGCTGGCGGCTCAGCACCTCGTCGAGCAGGTCCGCTGCGGCGACCGGGTCACCGCCGCGGCGCAGCAGGTCGGCCAGGTTCAGGGCGGCCGAGGTCAGCTCCGGCGCCAGGCTCAACGCTTGGCGGTAGTGCTGCGCGGCGGCGTCGCGGCGGCCGGAACGGACATAGGCATTGGCCAGCGTGTTGTGCAGCGCCGCCAGCGCCGGCGCGGCCTTGAGACCCTGTTCGGCGATCGCCACCGCGGCCGCGATGTCGCCCAGCGCCAGGTAGGCCGAGGCCAGGTTGTTGTGGATCTCGGGCACGTGCGGTGCGGCCTGCAGCGCCAGCTTGTACTGCACCACCGCACGCTCGGCATCGCCGGCGGCCAGGGCCGCATTGCCGGCCGCGAACGCCGCCGCTGGATCCACTGCCGGCTGCGGCTTCAGGCCCGAGGTCATGGCGGCGGGTTATATCGCGGCCCCGGTTAACGCCGGTTGAAGCAGCCGCCGCCGGCCGATCGCATGGGGCGCCCGCGGTTTGGTTAACTGGTGCCGGCCGCGGCGCGCCACTATATAGTGCGCTCAACGGACACCTCCCGATAACCGAGAGAGCACAGGCAAGGAGACGTCAGAGATGAGGGAAGCCGTCATCGTTTCGACCGCGCGCACGCCGATCGGCAAGGCCTATCGCGGCGCCTTCAACAATACCGAGGGACCGGCGCTGGCCGGCCACGCCATCCGCAACGCGGTCGAGCGCGCCGGCGTCGAGCCGGGCGAGATCGACGACGTCATCCTCGGCTGCGCCATGCAGCAGGGCACCACTGGCCAGAACACCGCCCGCCAGAGCCTGCTCGCCGCCGGCCTGCCGGTCGAGGTTTCCGGCATGACCCTGGACCGGCAGTGCTCGTCGGGCATGATGGCCATCGCCACCGCCGCCAAGCAGGTCATCGACGACGGCATGACCGTCTGCATCGGCGGCGGCGTCGAGTCTATCTCCCTGGTGCAGAACGACAATATGAACAAGTTCCGCGCCCGGAACGAGACTGTTCTGGCCAAGGCGCCCGACATTTACATGTCGATGCTGGAGACCGCCGAGACCGTCTCCAAGCGCTATGACGTCAGCCGCGCGGTGCAGGACGAGTACGGCCTGCAGAGCCAGCTGCGCATGGCCGCGGCGATGCAGGCCGGCAAGCTCGACGACGAGATCGTGCCGATGACCTCGGTCAAGATCGTCGTCGACAAGGAGACCAAGGAGACCTCCGAGCAGGAGGTCACGCTGGAGCGTGACGAAGGCGTGCGCGCCGACACCACCGGCGACGGCCTGGCCGGCCTGAAGCCGGTGTTCGAGGGCGGCGTGATCACCGCCGGCAACGCCAGCCAGCTCTCGGACGGCGCCTCGGCCTGCGTGGTGATGGAGGCCAGCGAAGCCGAGCGGCGCAATATCGAGCCGCTGGGCTACTACCGCGGCCTGGCCGTGGCCGGCTGCGAGCCCGACGAGATGGGCATCGGTCCGGTCTTTGCCGTGCCCAAGCTGCTGGAGCGCAACAACCTCACGGTCGACGACATCGACCTGTGGGAACTGAACGAGGCCTTCGCCGTGCAGGTGCTGTACTGCCGCGACCGCCTGGGCATTCCCGACGAAAAGCTGAACGTCAACGGTGGTTCCATCGCCATCGGCCATCCCTATGGCATGTCCGGCAGCCGCATGGTCGGGCACGCCCTGATCGAGGGCAAGCGGCGCGGCGCCAAGTATGTCGTCTGCACCATGTGCATCGGTGGCGGCATGGGCGCGGCCGGCCTGTTCGAGGTCGCCTGAACAAACTCCATCTGCCGGTAACGAAGCTGCGCTAGCGTGGCGGCCATGAAGCTGTTTCATGGCCGCCGCAGCGCGTCTGGCGTCGAGGTCACCGTCGACGGCGTGCCGCTCGATGCGCACCTGAACTTGCGCGACTTCCACGCTGGCGGCTTCGAGTGGGGCTACGAGGGCAGCGGGCCGAGCCAGCTCGCCCTGGCGATCCTGGCCGAGCACGCCGGCGCCCAGGCCGCCCTGCAGGGCTACCGCAGCTTCGTGCGCCAGGTGATCGCCGAACTCGACGGCGACGAATGGTGCCTGAGCGGGGACGACATCGACCAGCGCCTGAGCCACACCGTCGAGGTGCCGATGGACCTCGACACCCTGCTGCGCAAGGTCCGCGGCGAGACGGAATGACGTTGTTGCGGGCGGGTCTGGGACCCGCCCCTACAACAGAACGGTCGCGGGAACGGTAGGGGCGGGTTTCAAACCCGCCCGCCGTAGCGCCGCAACAACAGGTGCGGGGCGCCGCCCACCTCGGCTACCATGACCCATCCCGAAGGATCGGAAACCGACGGCAGACGGGATGGAGGACATGCCTGACACAGTCACCGCCCTGATCGCGGAACAGGCGCGCCGGCAGCCGGACGCTACCGCGGTGATCTACGGCGACCGGCACGTCAGCTATGCGGAGCTTGTCGCGCTGGGCCAGCGCGCGGCGCACGGCCTGGCCGGCCTGGGTATCGGCCAGGGCGACCGGGTCGCCCTGTGGCTGCCCAACTCCATCGCCTACCTGGCGCTCTATCTCGGCTGCGCCCGCCTCGGCGCCATCGCCACCGCGGTCAACACCCGCTTCCGCGCCACCGAGGTCGCCGACATCGTCGCCCGCTCGCACGCGAAGGTGCTGGTGATGTGGCCGGGCTTCCGCCACATCGACTTCCTCGCCATTCTCGATCAGTGCGATCCCGCCGCCCTGAACGCCCTCGAAGCGTTGGTGCTGTACGACGAGGGGCAGCCGGCGACGGCGCTGCCCGGCGCTGTGGGCCATTGCCGCCACGTCAGCTACGACAACCTGATGGCCGGCGGCCGGATGACCGACGACCGCGCCGGCCCCGAAGTCGGCTGCAACATCTTCACCACGTCGGGCACCACCAAGGCGCCCAAGTTCGTTCTCCACCCGCAACGCAGCATCGCCAGCCATGCGGGCATCGTCGCCGAGCACTTCGGCTATGCCGCCAGTACCGGCGGCCTGCTCGTGGTGCTGCCGTTCTGCGGCGTGTTCGGCTTCACCCAGCTGATGGCCTCACTCGCCGCCGGGCGGCCGACGGTGGTGCTCAATGCGTTCGACGCCGAACAGGTGGTCGGGCTGATCGGCGACCACGCGATCGAGCACATGAACGCCACCGACGACATGATCGAGGCGATGATGGCGGTGCCCGGCGGCAGCGCGGCGCTGGCCGGCATTCGCTTCATCGGCACCGCCGCCTTCGGCACCGACTTCGACGCCTTCTCGCGCCGGGCCGAGGCCGCCGGCATCCGCCTGTGCGGCCTCTATGGCATGAGCGAGGTGCAGGCGCTGTTCGCCCTGCGCCCGCCGGTGCTGCCATTCGCCGAGCGGATCCGTCCGGGCGGCAGCCTGGTCGCCCCGGATGCGGCCGTGCGCGTGCGTGACCCCGACAGCGGCAAGCTGCTGCCGGCGGGCGAGCCCGGCGAACTCGAACTCACCGGCCCCAGCCTGATGCTGGGCTATGACGGCAACGCCGAGGCCACGGCCGAGACCTTCACCGACGACGGCTATGTCCGCAGCGGCGATCTGGGGATGCTGCAGGACGACCGCAGCTTTGTCTTCCTGCAGCGCATGGGCGACGTGTTGCGCCTGGGCGGCTTCCTCGTGAGCCCGGCCGAGATCGAGGCCCACCTGCAGGGCCATCCCGACGTCGCCGGGGCCCAGGTGGTCGGCGTTCCAGGCGCCCGCGGCACCAGCCCCGTCGGCTTCGTCACCCTGGCTGGGGCGTGCGCCTTTGACGAGGCTGCGCTGCGCGCCCACTGCCAGGCCGGCCTGGCCCGCTTCAAGGTGCCGGAAAGGATCTTCGTTCTGGATGAATTTCCAACCACCAAGAGCGCCAACGGCACCAAGATCCAGCGCGCCCGCCTGCGCGAAATGGCGGTTTCCCTGACCGCGAACGCAAGCGGAACGGTCGCCGGCGCTGCCGCCGGACGGTCCGGACAGGGTTAACGGAAGCCGCGGTTAAGCAAGCAGAAACCTTTACCGCCCCATAGTCGGATACCGGGGACGCGTAAGGGTAGACGCAATGTCATTTGCCACCGCCGCGGCCGCGCCGTTGGCGGCCGCGAAGTCCGCAAAAGCCAAGAAGAAGCAGGAGCAGGATGCGCTGCACATCCTGCCGTTGAGCATCGTGCCGTTGCAGACTCCGGGCCTGCAGCGGGCGCGGATGATCAAGGACCCGCGACTGGAGAGCGTGGTCGAGCTGTTCCATGACGCCTCGTCCGGCAGCGGCTGCGTGCCGCCGGAGAAACTGGCGCAGTGCTTCAACGAGCAGACCGATGAGCTGGACGAGGACCTGGAGCTCATCCACCGCGTGGCGACGCTGAACAGCTATGACGTCTACACCCTGCGCATCGAGCTTCGGCGGCTGGAGATCCGCGTCAACGACGTCGAGTCGCTGCGCCTGTCGGAAGACAAGAACCGCGAGCTGACCGAGTACATGCGCGGCTTCACCCGGCCGCTGATCAACCAGATCTACGGCGACGCCAGGCCAGAATTCAACAACATGAGCGACCTCGTCGGGCTGTTCAATTCGCCCGACAAGGACAAGGTCCTCATGAACATCATCCGCATGGCCGAGCGGCTGCAGATCCAGCCGCCGGAGGTGCCGGCGTTCCTGGAAGAGTACGGCGACGTCTTTCTCTCGCTCGCCTACTACCGCAACATCGTCGAAGACCTGATGATCCGGCTGGAGAAGTTCACCGAGGACATGTCGGAGATCCTCTCGAACCAGCAGATCAAGCGTGACCCGCGGATCAGCGACACCTGCCTGAAGCTGGACCAGAAGTTCAACGACATCGCCAGCTGGATTGCCGGCCGCTTCGAGAGCTTCGACCGCAACTCGCAGACCCTGTGGACCGACATCAACGCGGAGAGCTTCCGCAAGATGAAGCGGCTGATCACCGGCCACTACACCACCATCGGCGGCATGCTGTGCGGCATGGAGGTGAAGATGGACGCCTGGGAAGAGAAGTTCGGCCGCGGCCGCGGCGGGCCGCTGGCCAAGGCCGACTTCATCATGGGTGACTTCCGCCAGGGCATGGACGTGATCGCCCGCATCAAGGCCCAGGCCCCGGAGATTCAGGACCTCTAAGCGCCCGGCGCGGCCGGTCAGGGCAGCCCGTCCGTCATTCTCGATACGGTACGACCGAGGTTCTCGGTCCGCTCATGCGACCGTGGGCACAAACCACTTCGCATCTCTGATCGGTGGGCCTGAGCCCGAATCAGGGACGGGATGAAGAACCTGGCCCGAGCATAGCTCAGAAATCCTGCACAACTGTGGGCTCTGCACCCACCGCAACCTTCGGCACACACCGAATGTTCTGTTTTTGTTCTTGTACCTGTTTCCTCCCATCCCCATTCTACGACTCGCACGAATGGAGAGGCGGAAGCAAAGGAGGACAGGTGATGCCAAGGCTGCGGTTGACGGACACCGTCGATGCCAGCGCCCCGGCGCGGCCGGTCGACGTCCGCGCGCTCAAGACCGCACTGCAGCAGGTCGGCGACTACGCGCCGCCTGGCGGCGAGATCGCCGCGTGGAGCGATGCACCGATGTTCGACGAGCTGAAGCGGTTTCAGCGCCGTACCGGCCTCACGGCCGACGGCATCGTCTCGCCCGGCGGCCCGACGGAAACGGCATTGAACGCTGCCCTTACCGAACGGGCCCAACCTGGCAGCCGCCACCACAGCGTCTTTCGCCTTGGCGACGGCGTCGGCGCTGATCAGCCCAACCGGGGCGCCGACGTGCGCAGCACCAAGCGCGCGCTCGCCTGGGCCGGCTACTACCCGCAAGAACGGGCGCAGGACCCGGCGCCGTCGGTCGACGATGCGCTCGGCTTCGGCCTGCTCGGCTTCCAGCACGACTTCGGACTCGCGGCCGACAGCTATCTCCGCCCCGGCGGCGAGACGGAGCGCAAGCTGAACCGGCTGATCGCGCCGCTGATCGCCCAGGCCGGTGTGCGGTCCTCGCCTACTGCCGATGCCGCCGGACGACAGTCGCCGCCACCGCCCGCCGTCAACAAGGAAGCGGACAGGATCCGGAGCATCCTCGACGACACCCCGGCACGGTTCGAGTTCAGGCCAACCCCCGAGGCCGACGGCTCGCCAACCTTCTGGGAACGGCCCGAACTGGGACGGCAGGCCGTCGAGAAATACGGCGCGATCATCGACAAGATGTCGGCAAGACACGACGTCGACCCCGACATGCTGCGCGCCATCATGTGGTTCGAGAACGCGCGCGGGCACTGGCTCGGAGGCAACGACCTGAAAGACTGGCTTGGCACTTCTGGTTCCGTGATGCCGATGAACATCAAGCCAGAGCTCTGGGGTCCGCTCGTCGGCGAGGATGCCGGACGCCTCGAGGATCCCGAACAGAACATCGAGGCCGCCACGATCCTGATCAAGCGGATCACCGAACGCTTGGACGACCCGATCCCCGAGGCCATCGGCTCGATCTGGAACTACACCGGCCGAGAGCAGCCGAACGAGCGCGGCGCCGCCATCGTACGCATCTGTCGTGAGAAGCCGTGGGCCAAAGAAAAGCCGGATTGATGCGGCAACCTGAGCCGGATGGCACGGGAGATCGACATGAAGGGCAAATGGAAACGCGACCTTGTTATCGCTCTCGCCGTCGCCTTGCTGCTCGGCTTCGCTCTCCTGTCGACATTCGTGCTGCTGCAAGAGCCCGGCGTGGACAATTTCTGCTATCGCAGCAGTGACGGGACCGGCCTCATTCCCTTGCCCGATCGGGAGCTTGACATGGCTTGCGACCCGAGTTGGGTGCCCATCGCCATTGTCACCGTCTACTACGGGATTGCGTTCTTCTTCGTTCCTCTCTTCGTCGTCATCCACGGGCTTCGCTGGGCCATATATGTCTTCGTCTGCTCGATCCGACGTCGAAAACCGTCGAACGGTTGGGCCTGACCCGCCAGGAGCCTGGCATGAAAGGCAAATGGAAACGCGACCTTGTCTCCGCCATTGCCGTCGCCTTCCTGCTTGGCCTGAGCACCGTTGCAGCCATCGTCTACATGGATGAATCAGGCGCCGACGAGTTCTGCGACTTCGTCGACGACGGTGCCGGCCTGATCCCCCTCGCGCACGTGGAACCTGATATCCGCTGCAACCGGGAATGGCTGACGATCATGTACGGGTCGATCCATTTCGGGCTCCTGCTTTTCTTCACCCCACTCTTCATTCTGATCCACGGCCTGCGTTGGATCGTCCATTTGCTGGTCCGTCTGAACCGACACCTGGCCGGTTAACGACGGACACCGGGGGCCGGACACTGCGGCACAGACGTAACGCAAAGAAAACAGGCCCGGTCGGCGGGGACCGGGCCTGTTGCAAACTGGCGCGCCCGGGAGGATTCGAACCCCCAACCTCCTGATCCGTAGTCAGACGCTCTATCCAGTTGAGCTACGGGCGCAAGGCCCGCCGGGCGGGCCGGCGGGGACGCCTACCTACTGTAAACCAACAACGGACGCAAGTGGCGGGGCCGCACCAGGGCCCGGCCGGGCCACGCTTTTGCCTTTGGTCACAACGACCGAATAGGTATAAACATCGGTCCGGCATAACAGACATGATGGAGTCGCCGGAACTCTTGTTCCAGGTGTCCTAACGATGGCCGCAACACTTTGGTCCCGGTGCGCCTGCCTGATCCTGGCAGCCTTCGCGGTCGCCCTACTTGCCGGCTGCGGCAACAACGCGCCGGTCGAGTACAACTACCCCCGGCGGGAAGGCAACCAGCCCATTCCCAATCCGCAAGGGCCGCGCGAAACGGTGTTCGGTCCAGGTGGCATCAACTTCTTCGGTGATGACAACAGCGTTTTCGGTGGCGGTGGCGGTGGCGGCGGTGCAGGCATCGGCGTCAACAGCTTCCTGTGGCGGGCCTCGCTCGACACCATCTCGTTCATGCCGTTGTCGTCGGCCGACCCGTTCGGCGGCGTCATCATCACCGACTGGTACAGCCCGCCGGAGACACCGAACGAGCGCTTCAAGCTGACCGTCTACATCCTCGACCGGCGGCTGCGCGCCGACGGCATCAAGGTGGCGGTGTTCCGCCAGCAGAAGAACGGCGGTCCGGACTGGAACGATGCCGCGGTCAACACAGAGACCGCGATTCAGCTCGAGAACGCCATCCTGACGCGGGCCCGGCAGTTGCGCCTCGACACCATGGAGCAGTAGCCGCAGCGGCCGCAGGGGATAGAGGCGCAAGGCCACGCCCCGAACAGCAACCCGAACGCAACGATATGCCCGGCGCCGGCCAGCCCGGCCGGCCCACGGCAACAGGAGACCGCCGCACCATGGCGCGATACAACCCGAAGGAAGCCGAGCCCAAGTGGCAGCGGCGCTGGGACGAGGCGGGCATCTTCCGTGCCGAGGAGGATCCCGGCAAACCCAAGTACTACGTGCTGGAGATGTTCCCGTATCCGTCGGGGCGCATCCACATGGGCCACGTGCGCAACTACACCATGGGCGACGTCGTCGCCCGCTATAAGCGGGCCCAGGGCTTTTCCGTGCTGCATCCGATGGGCTGGGATGCCTTCGGCCTGCCGGCCGAGAATGCCGCGCTCGAACAGAAGATCCATCCGGCCAAGTGGACCTACGAGAACATCGACGCCATGCGCGCCCAGTTGAAGTCGATGGGGCTGTCGCTGGACTGGTCGCGCGAGTTCGCCACCTGCGACGTCGAGTACTACAGCCAGCAGCAGAAGCTGTTCCTGGACTTCCTCAAGGCGGGCCTGGCCTATCGCCGCGAGTCCTGGGTCAACTGGGATCCCGTCGAGCACACGGTCCTGGCCAACGAGCAGGTCATCGACGGCAAGGGTTGGCGCTCGGGCGCGCCGGTCGAACGCCGGCAGCTGAGCCAGTGGTTCTTCCGCATCACCGAGTTTTCCGACGAGCTGCTGGCGGCCCTGGACGACCTGCCGCGCTGGCCCGAGAAGGTCCGGCTGATGCAGGCCAACTGGATCGGCCGCTCCGAGGGCGCCCGGCTGCGCTTCGCCGTCGTCGGCCGTGAAGACGAGATCGAGGTCTTCACCACCCGCCAGGACACCATTTTCGGGGCCAGCTTCATCGCCCTGTCGCCGGATCATCCGCTGACCACCGAGCTGGCGGACGGGCGGCCGGAGCTGCAGGACTTCATCGCCGAATGCCGCCGCCAGGGCACCAGCGAAGAGGCGATCGAGACGGCCGAAAAGCAGGGTTTCGACACCGGGTTGAAGGTACGCCACCCGTTCCGCGATGACGTCGAGCTGCCGGTCTATGTCGCCAACTTCGTGCTTATGGAGTATGGCACCGGTGCGATCTTCGGCTGTCCGGCGCACGACCAGCGCGACCTTGATTTCGCCCGCAAGTATGGCCTGCCGGTGCTGCCGGTGGTGGTCCCGGCCGACGCCGACCCGGGCAGCTTCACCATTGCCGACGAGGCCTATGTCGGGCCGGGCCTGCTGGCCAACTCCGACTTCCTGGACGGCGAGACGGTGCCGGCGGCGAAAGCCGAAATCTCCCGCCGGGCCAAAGCCGGCGGCTTCGGCGACAGCGAGGTGATGTTCCGGCTGCGCGACTGGGGTGCCTCACGGCAACGCTACTGGGGCTGCCCGATCCCCGTGGTCCATTGCGCCGACTGCGGCATCGTGCCGTTGCCCGAGACCGACCTGCCGGTGGTCCTGCCCGACGACGTCGAGTTCGACCGCCCGGGCAACCCGCTGGACCGGCATCCAAGCTGGCGCGACGTCGACTGCCCGCAATGCGGCAAGCCGGCAAAGCGCGAGACCGACACCCTCGACACCTTCGTCGACTCTTCCTGGTACTTCGCCCGCTTCTGCAGTCCGCACGCCGAAGCGCCGGTGACACGCACGGCCGTCGATTACTGGTTGCCGGTGGATCAGTACATCGGCGGGGTCGAGCACGCGATCCTGCACCTGCTCTATTCGCGCTTCTTCATGCGGGCGATGAAGCGCTGCGGCCATGTCGGCATCGACGAGCCGTTCGCCGGCCTGTTCACGCAAGGCATGGTCTGCCACGAGACCTACAAGGACGCCGCGGGTCGCTGGCTGTTTCCGGAAGACGTCGCCTTCGACGGCGGCAAGGCAACGCAGATCGACGGCGGCGGCCCGGTCACCGTCGGTCGCTCGGAGTCGATGAGCAAGTCGAAGAAGAACGTGGTCGACCCCGATACCATCATCGAGCGCTATGGCGCCGATACCGCGCGCTGGTTCATGCTCTCCGACACCCCGCCGGACCGCGACATGGAGTGGACCGAGGCCGGCATCGAAGGCGCCTGGCGCTTTACCCAGCGGGTCTGGCGCAACATCGCCGCAGTGCTCGACACACTGGCGGCACCGGATGCGCCGATGCCGGCGGCCTTCGACGGTCGCGCCGCCGAACTGCGCACTGCGACGCATCGCGCCATTGCCGCGGTGACGGAAGGCATCGAGCGGTTTCATTTCAACGCCGCCGTGGCCCGGCTGTACGAGCTGTCGAACGCGTTGGGCGGGGCGGCCCCGCAGGACGACAGCGAGCGCTGGGCCCTGCGCGAGGGCATCGAGGCGCTGGTGACGATGCTGGCACCGATGATGCCGCATCTGGCCGAGGAGCTCTGGCAGCAGCTGGGCTACGAGACCCTGCTGGCCGAGCAACCGTGGCCGAAGGCCGACCCGGCGCTGTTGGTGGACGACAGCGTCACCATCGCCATCCAGGTCAACGGCAAGCTGCGGGCGAAGGTGACGATGCCACGCGACGCCGACGAGGCGGCGTTGCGCCAGGTCGCGGTGGAGCAGGATAATGTCCAGCGGGCCCTGGGGGAGAAGGAGCCGCGCAAGGTGATCGTGGTGCCGAACCGGATCGTCAATATTGTCGTCTGAGCTGCATCGCCGGGCACTGCTTCGCGGCGCCTTTCTCGGCCTCTTTGGCGGCGCCCTGGCCGGCTGCGGGTTCCAGCCGCAATACAGGCAGCGGGCTGCCGTGGGCACTGCCGCGACCGACCTGTCCTACGTCTTCGTGGCGCCGATCGGCGAACGCAGCGGCCAGTTGGTGCGCAACGAGCTGATCGAGCTGTTCGGCGTTGCGCAGAGCGTCGCGGATCAGGTCTACCGGCTGGATGTGCAGTTGCTGGAGAGCCGCGAGGGCCTGGCGATCGAGCAGGACGACACCATCACGCGCTACAACCTGCGCCTCGCCGCCGCGTTCTCGCTGCAAGACAGGCGTGACGATGCCGACGTCTTGAAGGGCAGCACGCGGGCCATCGCCGCCTACAACGTGGTCGAGTCGCGCTACGCCAACCTGATCGCCGAACGCGACGCGCGCGCGCGGGCGGCCCGTAACGTGGCCGAGAACATCCGCGACCAAGTGGCAGTCTATTTCGACCGCCGTCGGGCCTAGGTGCGGCGAGCCGGCAACTCATGAAGATCGCCGCCAGGAACATCGACGGTTTTCTTGTTGAGCCGCCTGCCAGCGTGCGCGCCATTCTGCTCTACGGCCCAGACACCGGGCTGCTGCGTGAGCGCGCGCAGGCGCTGCTGCGGACTCTGGTCGGGAGCACGGACGATGCCTTTCGCATCGTCACGCTGGCGCCAGCCGACCTGCGCGACGACCCGGCCCGCCTGGTGGACGAGATGGCGGCACTGTCGCTGACCGGGGGACGCCGCGTGATCCGCGTCCGCGGCAGCGACGCCAGGACCGCAGAGCGGGCGCGCGAGGTGCTGGACGACCCACGCGACGGCGACAGCATGCTGCTGGTGGAAGCGGGTGAGCTGGCCCCGCGCGACGCCGTGCGCAAGCTCTTCGAGCAGCACGGCCGGGCAGCGGCGATACCATGCTATGCCGATGACGAGCGGGCGCTGGAAGGGGTGATCGAGCAAGCGCTGCGGACCGCAGAGCTGAGCGTCGAACCGGCTGCGCTGGCCTACCTGATCGCCAGCCTAGGCGCCGATCGCGGCGTGACCCGGCAGGAAATCGAGAAGCTGATCCTCTACAAGTCGGGTGATGACGACCGCAACGTCTCGCTGGCCGACGTCGCCGCCTGCGTCGGCGACGGTGCGCCCCTGGCCCGCGACGACGTCGCGCTGGCGGCGCTCAGCGGCGACCAGGCGGTGATGGACCGGGCGCTCGAGCGCTGCTATGCCGTCGGCGAGTCGCCCGTTGCCGTGCTGCGGACGGTCGCCCGACATCTTCAGCGGCTGCACCTGTTGGCCCTGCGCGGCCGGACGGGGAGCGGCGCGGAAGAGCAGATCCGCAAGCTGCGCCCGCCGGTGTTCTTCAAGCACGTACCGATTATCCGCGGGCAACTGCGCCTGTGGGATCTCGCACGGCTTGGCCAGGCCATGGAATTAGTTACGCAGGCGGAATTAGAGTGCAAGAGCACGGGATTCCCTGCGGAAGTCATGTGTTCCCGGGCACTTATGCGGCTTGCCACGGCCGCAAGAATGGGTGCACGTCAGTGATTTCGCCTTAGGCCGGAAACGGAATGTTCCGGATTCGATGCAAATTCTGTGGTGTGGCCGGGCCTTTGTCGAGCATCTCAGCCATCGGGCGTGACGCAGCGATTGCTTGATTTCTGGCATTTGGGAAAAGATCCGCGGGCCAGCTACTCAATAGGCAGTCCGGGCGCATGGTGGCGCGGTTCGCGACACGTTGTTCCTTTCCCGGATCATTGCTAAGCCGGATTGAAGTTGGCTTCGCTCGTCAGTCGCGCTCGGGGCTGTGTCGTAGCCGATGCAGGATGTCATCGAACTGCTCGAGGCTGCGATAGGCGATCCGGACTTCCCCCCGTTCCCCCTTGTGGTTGATCGTCACCTTGAGGCCCAACTTCTCGGACAGCTGGCGCTCGAGCGCCCGCGTGTTGGCGTCTTTGCTGCTCGCCGGGGTCCGCGATCGGGTCGGTGCGGCCTGTTGCGACAGGCGCTCGGCTTCGCGGACGCTGAGGCCGCCGCGGACCACGCTGCGTGCCACTGCCGTCGGGTCGGCGGCCGCGAGCACCGCGCGTGCATGGCCGGCGCTGAGCTGGCCGGCCCGTACCATGTCCTTGACCTCGTCGGGCAGGCCCAGCAGGCGCAGAAGGTTGGCAACGTGGCTACGGCTCTTGCCGACGACGTCCGCCAGCGCCTCCTGGGTATGGCCGAATTCGTCCAGTAGCCGGCGATAGCCTTCGGCTTCTTCCAGCGCGTTCAGGTCCTGGCGCTGGATGTTCTCGATCAGCGCCAGCTCCAAAGCCTGGCCGTCGCTGAGTTCACGCACCACCACCGGGACTTCGTGCAACTGGGCCAGTTGTGCCGCGCGCCAGCGACGTTCGCCGGCAACGATCTCATAGCCCTGCTCGCCATCGCTACGCCGACGCACCAGGATCGGCATCAGCACGCCGTTGACGCGCACCGAGTCGGCCAGCTCCTTCAGCTCCGTCTCGGCGAAATGCCGGCGCGGCTGGTAGGGATTGGGTGCCAGCTCGCCGACCGGCACCGTGCGGGCCGTGCGCAGACGGTCCATGGTTGCGCGGTCGTCGGGCCCCTCTTCCAGCAGCGCCGAAAGCCCGCGCCCCAGGCCCTTGCGCCGCGCGTCCTCGATCATGCCGCGGCCACCAGGCGTTCGCGCCGCAGCATCTCGCTGGCCAGCCGCATGTAGGCCAGGCTGCCGGCGCAGCGGTGGTCGTAGAGCAGGGCCGGCTTGCCGTGCGACGGTGCCTCGGAGATCCGCACGTTGCGCGGGATCACGGTGTCGAACACGGTGTCGCCGAGATAGCTGCGTACGTCTGCCGCGACCTGGTCGGACAGGTTGTTGCGGCGGTCGAACATGGTCAGCACGACGCCGCCGATCGCCAGGTCGGGGTTGTAGCTCTCGCGGATGCGGTCGATGGTTTTCAGCAGCATGCTCAGGCCCTCCAGGGCAAAGAACTCGCATTGCAGCGGGACCATCACCGAATCTGCCGCCACCAGCGCGTTCAGCGTCAGCAGGTTCAGCGAGGGCGGACAGTCGATCAAGACATAGTCATAGCCGTTGACGCCGTGCCCGGCCAGGGCCTCGCGCAGACGGTAGGCGCGGCGCGGGACGTCGATCAGTTCCAGTTCCGCGCCGGACAGGTCGATGGTCGACGGCACCAGCGACAGGCGCGGGATTGCCGTCGCCACCGTCGCTTCGCGCAGGCTCGCCGCCCCCATTAGCACGTCGTAGGAACTGACCGCGCGAGTCGCACGGTCGACGCCCAGACCGGTGCTGGCATTGCCCTGGGGATCCAGGTCGAGGACCAGAACCCGGCGGCCGACCGCCGCCAAGCCGGTGCCCAGGTTGATCGCCGTGGTGGTCTTGCCGACCCCACCCTTCTGGTTGGCAACGGTAATGACGCGCGGGGTCGGAAGCCGCTGGACGGCGCCGGGACCGTCTTCCCGTTCAGGCCGGCCTTCCCACATGCGACAGCTCCTTCAACCTCAGCACCACGCCGCGCGGATCGGAGAGGCTGGCGATCCGCTCCGCGCGCATTCTCCAAGATTTAGATGCTTCCGTCAATTCAGCCTCTACATCTTGTCCCTTCGGAAAGAGACATACGCCACCCGGCGCCAGATGTGGCGCCGCCAGCGCCAACAACTTCGGCAACGGCGCCAAGGCCCGCGCCGTAATCGCCGCAGCGGACTGTGCCGGCAGCCGCTCGATCCGGCAGTTGTGCACTGTCACATCCACGGCCATCGCCCGGGTGGCCTCACGCAGGAAGACGCATTTCCGCGCATCGCTCTCAACCAGATGCATGGTCGGCGCGCCCATCGCTGCCAGCACAAGGCCGGGGAACCCGGCCCCGCTGCCGAGATCGAGCCAGGGCCCGTGCGCCGGCCCCAGGCGCCGCAGCTGGGCGCTGTCGAGCATGTGGCGACGCCACAGATCGTTCAGGCTCGCCTGCGAAACGAGATTGATGCGCTCATTCCACTTCTGCAACAGGTGCGCCAGCGTCTGGAGCCTGGCCATTGTTTCACGTGAAACATCCAACTCCGACGCGAAGGCCTCCGGCGACAGGGGCGCAGCCACGCGCGCAGCACCTCAGGCGACGCGGCGGGCGTGCTCGCGCCGCACATGCACCAGCAGCGCAGTCAGTGCGGCCGGGGTCACGCCCGGGATGCGTGCCGCCGCGCCGAGAGTCGCCGGGCCATGCTGTTTGAGCTTTTCCCGCATCTCGTTTGACAGGCCGCCGACGGCGTCGAAATCCAGGTCTGCCGGCACGGCCACGGACTCGTCCCGGCGAAAGGCCGAGACGTCGGCTTCCTGCCGCCCCATGTACCCCGCGTAATGGGCCTCAATCTCCAGCTGCTCGGCCACGTCCGTGCGAACGCCCTGCAGCTCGGGCCACAGCCGGGCCAAGGTCGCGACCGAAACCCCATCGTACCCAAGCAACTGCACCGCACTGCGCCGCCGGCCATCGCTGCGCACCGCGATCCCCACCGCCTGCGCCTGCGCCGGCGTCGCCGTCAGTTCATCGAGCTGCTTGCGGGCGCGCGCCAGTGCCACACTCTTCGCCGCGTGGTGTTTCGCCCGCGCCGTGCCGACACAGCCCACGGCGATGCCCCGCGGCGTCAGCCGCAGGTCCGCATTGTCGGCCCGCAGCCGCAGCCGATATTCCGCCCGGCTCGTGAACATGCGATAGGGCTCGTTGGTGCCGCGAGTGACAAGGTCGTCGATCATCACCCCGACATAGCCGTCCGCGCGGTCGATCACGAACGGATCGCCACCGCTGGCGTCCAGCGCCGCGTTTACCCCCGCCATCAGGCCCTGCGCCGCAGCTTCTTCGTAGCCCGTCGTCCCGTTGATCTGCCCGGCCAGGTAGAGCCCTCGAAGCCGCCGGGTCTCCAGGGTTGGTCGCAGTTCGCGGGGGTCGACGAAGTCGTACTCGATGGCGTATCCCGGCTGCAGCATCCGCGCCCGTTCCAGGCCCGGAATCGCCTTCAGCAGATCTGCTTGAACTTGTTCCGGCAGCGACGTCGAGATCCCGTTGGGATAGATCGTCTGGTCATCAAGCCCTTCCGGCTCCAGAAAGATCTGATGCCGCTGCCGCTCCGCAAAGCGCACCACCTTGTCTTCGATCGAGGGGCAGTAACGCGGCCCCGTACTCTCGATCTGACCCGAGTACATCGGCGCCCGGTGCAGATTTTCGCGGATCAGAGCGTGACCCGCCGCATTGGTCCAGGTGATATGACAGAAAAGCTGTGGCAGCACAGGGTTTGACGTCAGTACCGAGAACGGGGCCGGTTTGGCGTCGCCCGGCTGTATTTGCAGCCCGGCCCAATCGATGCTGCGCCCGTCCAGCCGCGGTGGCGTACCCGTCTTCAAACGGCCGAGGCCGAAACCCTGGCGCTGCAGTGTCTCCGCGAGGCCGATCGCCGGCGCCTCGCCCAGGCGGCCGGCCGGCCAGCTTCTCTCGCCCAGGTGAATGCGACCGCGCAGGAACGTGCCCGTGGTCAGCACCACCCGACCCGCCGCGATCCGCCGGCCGCCCGTGGTAACGACGCCCGTCACCCGGCCGTCCTCGACAAGCAGGTCGGCCACCGCCTCGGCAACGATATCCAATCCGGCCACCGCTGCCAGCACCGCCTGCATCGCCGTCTTGTAGTGCCGTCGGTCGGCCTGCGCGCGCGGCCCGCGCACCGCCGGCCCCTTGCGGCGGTTCAGCAGCCGGAACTGGATCCCGGCGGCGTCCGCCACCCGTCCCATCAGCCCGTCGAGGGCGTCAATCTCGCGCACCAGGTGGCCCTTGCCCAGGCCGCCGATCGCCGGATTGCAGGACATGGCACCAATGCTGTCCAGACGATGGGTCAACAGCAGAGTCGCCGCGCCGACGCGGGCGGCGGCCGCGGCGGCTTCGCACCCGGCATGGCCACCACCGATAACGATAACGTCATAGCCCTGCATGGCCGGCAATGTAGGGATAGCGCTCACCAAGGTCAAAACCGGGACGACAGCCCCGCCCTTTGCGATTGACGTTTCACGTGAAACAATCCCGTTGTCCGGCTACTTGCCGATGCAGAAATCTGCGAAAATCAGGTCCAGGACGTCTTCCACGTCGACTCGCCCGGTGATCCGTCCGAGGGCCCGCGCCGCCAGCCGGATGTCCTCGACGAGGAGCTCGTCGGCACCCGCCGTCAGTCCCCGCTGCAGTGCCTCGACTGTCGTTTCCAGGGCCAGCCGGTGGCGCTGCCGGGTCAGCGCCGGTGCCTCGCCCGGCGCCAGGCCCTCGCCGGCGCGCTTCGCCAGCGCCGCCACCAGGGTATTGATCCCGGCCCCCGTCTTTGCCGACACCACCAGACCGCCGGTCGGGGCCGCCACGCCGGGTGCCAGATCCCCCTTGTTCAGCACCGGCAACGCCGTTGCGCCCACCTCATCCAGCGCCGCCAGGAAGTCCTGCGGCGCCGTGGCGTCTCCCACCACGAGCGTCACGTCAGCCAGCGCCGCGCGTGCCCGGGCGCGCCGCACTCCCTCGCTCTCGATCTCGTCGTCCGCCTGCCGCAGGCCCGCCGTGTCAGCCAGTATGACCGGATAGCCATCCAGCTCCAGATGCACCTCGATGACGTCCCGCGTCGTTCCTGCCGTGGCCGAAACGATCGCCGCATCGCGCCGTGCCAGCGCGTTGAGGAGGCTCGACTTGCCCACGTTCGGAGGGCCGACGATGACCGCATAGAAACCGTGCCGCAGCCGCTCGCCACGTCCGCCATCTGCGAGGTGGCCACCGATTTCCACCGAAAGCTGCTCCAACTCCGGGCGTGCGCCGGCAATCAGGCCGTCGGGAACATCCTCGTCGGGGAAGTCGATCTCGGCTTCGGCCCGCGCCAACAGTGACAACAGACGCTGCCGCCAGTCTTCGTACAGCGCCCCCAGCGCGCCGTCGAGCTGGCGCAAGGCCTGGCGCCGCTGCGCCGTGGTCTCGGCTGCCACCAGGTCGGCCACCGCTTCCGCCTGGGTCAGATCAAGCCGCCCGTTCAGCACAGCCCGACGGCTGAACTCCCCAGGTTCCGCCGGTCGGAGGCCCGGTTGCCGGGCAAGCGCCGGCAGCAGCGCCCCGGCGACGGCCGTGCCGCCGTGGACCTGCAATTCCACTACGTCTTCACCGGTGAAACTGCGCGGCCCTGCAAACAGCAGCACCAGCCCCCGGTCCAGCAATTCCCCGTTCGCCGGGTCGTACAACGCCCGCACTGCCGCATGCCGCGGTGCCGGCAGCTCCTCCGGTGCGATCAGCGCACCCACCGCGGCCCGGGCCTGCGGCCCGGATATCCGCACCACAGCGACGCCGGCGCGTCCAGGCGCGCTCGCCAGGGCAAAGATCGTGTCGTCCTGCACGGGCCGCCGCCGCGGCGCGGCACCTGGCCGCGCTCAGCCTCCGCTGCTCTCGCCCCCGGCCGCGGCCATGGCCGAACCGTCCCATTCGCGAACGAACGCGGCGACGTCGGGCCGGGATTTCACCGGGGCGGTTTCGCTGATGCTGCCGGTATAGATGAAGCCGATGATCTCATCCTGTGCCTTCAAGCCGAGGGCCGCCTTGACGCCGGCATCGTGCGCCGGCGTTCCGGTCAGCAGGATCGCACCGAAGCCTTTGGCATGCAGCGCATTCAGCACGTTCTGACCGGCCGCGGCCGCGGCCACGACCTGCTCCACGACCGGCGCCTTGGGGTGGTTTTCCGTGATCTCCGCGGCAACGACGATGATCAGCGGCGCCCGCAGCGGCTTGGCCCGTGCCTTGGCCAGATCGGCCGCGTCGATCCCCGGGTTGCGCCGCCGCTGCGCCGCGGCGAACTCCTCGCCGAGCCGCTCCCGCGCGGCACCGCGGATCAGCAGGAAGCGCCACGGCCGTAGCGCCGCGTGATCGGGCGCCCGCGTTGCCGTGCCCAGGACTTCATCAAGCGCCGCCGCATCGGGCGCCGGCTCCGTCAGCAGTGCCGGCGGCGTCGATTGCCGGCTCAGCAGACACGCCATGGCATCCATCGTCATACCCCGTCGTCCTACCGACCAATCCATTGTATTTACTGACGAAATCTGTTCCGGTCCGACCCGGGTCGGACCCCGTCCGGCGGCCCGTCAAGACGCACCGGCGACAGTACCGGCTCAGTCCTTGCCGTCCGGCGCTTTCCCGCCGGCCATGGACCAGAACATCTTCTGCATCGCCTCGAGGCCTTGCACGCCGGCCGGCCCCCAAAGCTTGGCCAGCGCTTCGGCATCGGCCGATCGGACCATCTCCTCCATCCTTTCGCGCATGCCCGAGAGCATTACCTCCTGGACCTGGGAGACATCCGGCAGGCCGAGGAAGCTGCGCATCTCCTCGGGCGTGCAGTCAATATCGACCTTGATCTTCATCGCCATGCCGCTCCACTCTTGCCGAAGCCGCCATAAATACCACGTTTGAGGCACAGAGCCAGCGCCCCAGCCCTCGTTCCGGAATCGGATCTTTCCATGCCCCAGCCGAGCAACGCCCTTGACCGGGAAACTAGTCCGTATCTCCTGCAGCACAAGGACAACCCGGTTCATTGGCGGCCCTGGGGCAGCGATGCCTTCGCCTTGGCCCAGGCCGAGAACAAGCCGATCTTGCTGTCCGTGGGCTACGCCGCCTGCCACTGGTGCCACGTGATGGCTCACGAAAGCTTCGAGGACCCGGCCATCGCGGCGCTCATGAACGAGCTGTTCGTGAACATCAAAGTCGACCGCGAGGAGCGTCCGGACGTCGACGCGATCTATCAGGCGGCCTTGGCCCTTACCGGGCAGCACGGCGGTTGGCCACTGACCATGTTCCTGACACCAGAGGGTGAGCCGTTCTGGGGCGGCACCTATTTCCCCTCCGAGGCCAAGTACGGCCGCCCCGGCTTTCCCGACATCCTGCGTCGCGTCGCCGACGTCTATCGTGATGACCCGGACGCCATCGCCAAGAACCGCAGCGCCTTGCTCGAGGGCCTCGCCAAGCTGGCCGAACCGGCCCCCGACAGCCAGGCTATCCCGCTCAGCCCAGGGATCCTCGACCAGGCGGCCGAGCACATGGCCAAGGAGGTCGATCAGTTCCGTGGCGGGATTGGTCCGGCACCGAAATTTCCCCAGACCTACCTGTTCGAAACCCTCTGGCGCGCCTGGCTCCGTACCGGCGCCCAACCGTTCTTCCGTGCTGTCGAGATCACGCTGCAGCATATGTGTCAGGGCGGTATCTACGATCATCTCGGGGGTGGCTTCGCCCGTTACTCAACCGATGATCGATGGTTGGCACCGCATTTCGAGAAAATGTTGTATGACAACGCGCAGTTGCTCGAATTGCTCACCCTGGCCTGGCAGGGCACGAAGGCTGAGCTCTATGCGGCGCGGATCCGCGAGACGGTGGACTGGACGCTGCGCGAGATGATCGCCGACGGCGGCGGCTTCGCCGCCACCCTGGATGCCGACAGCGAAGGCGTCGAAGGCAAGTTCTACGTCTGGTCGGAAGCCGAGATCGACGCCGTGCTTGACGCCGATGCCACGGTGTTCAAGGCCGCCTACGACGTCAGCGCGGCGGGCAACTGGGAAGGCCACAATATCCTCAACCGCAGCGCCAGCGTCGGCCAACCCGCAGATGGGGGCAATGAAGCACTGCTGGCGAGCTGTCGGGCCCGCCTCATGGCGGTGCGCGACGAACGCATCCGGCCCGGCTGGGACGACAAGGTCCTGGCCGACTGGAACGGCCTGATGATCGCCGCCATGGCCAACGCCGGCGCGGCCTTCGCCGAACCGGACTGGCTTGCCGCCGCCGAACGGGCGTTCGCTTTCGTCGTTGCCGAGTTAGCCGACGGCGATCGTTTGCTGCACGCCCACCGGCAGGGGCGCAGCCAGCATGCCGGGATGCTCGACGACTACGCCCAGATGGCCCGGGCCGCACTGGTGCTGTACGAGCTGACCGGCACCGATGATTATCTGGCCTGGGCCCGGCGCTGGGCGGCGACGGTGCAGGCGCAGTTCCTCGACGCGCGTCACGGCGGCTACTTCCAGACCGCGGCCGACAGCGACCATCTGGTCACCCGCATGCGCAGCTGCACTGACAACGCCGTGCCGTCGGGCAACGGCACCATGGCCGGTGTGTTCACCCGGCTCTGGCTGCTGACCGGCGAAGACGTCTATCGTGACCAGGCCGAGGGCATCTTCGCCGCCTTTTCGCCCGAGCTAACCCGCAACCTGTTCCCGCTGACCAGCTTCCTCAACGCCGTCGATCTGTTCCTGCAACCGCTGCAGATCGTCATCATCGGCGGCCGCGACGATCCGGAGGTACAGGCGCTGCTGCGCGCCCTGCACGACAGCAGCCAGCCGAACCGGGTCCTGCAGGTGCTGGCACCGGGCGCAAGCCTGCCGGAAAGCCACCCCGCGCGGGGCAAGGCGCAGGCGGATGGCGGCGCCACCGCCTATGTCTGCATCGGCACGACCTGCTCGCTGCCGCTGACCGACCCGGCCGCGCTGAGCGAAGCGCTGCCGCGGCCACCGGGGACGTAGGCGATGCCGCAGCTGTCGCTGCACAGCCCCGTCGGCGACCTCACCGTGTCGGCGGAAGACGCGCATATTGTCGCCGTCGATTGGGGCTGGGGTCGCGACCAGAGCGAGACACCGTTGCTGTGCGCAGCGCGCGATCAACTCGACGCCTATTTCGATGGTCAACTGCACGACTTCAATCTGCCCCTGGCACCGAGGGGGACCAGCTTCGACCGGCAGGTCTGGCGGGCCATGCAGGAGATCCCGTACGGCTGCACGCAGAGCTACGGCGATATCGCGCATCGCCTGCACGGCATTGCGCGCGCCGTCGGTGTCGCCTGCGGCCGTAACCCGATCCCGGTCATCATCCCCTGCCATCGCGTGCTCGCGGCAGACAGCCTCGGCGGCTATTCCGGCCAGGGCGGCGTCGACACCAAGGCGGCACTGCTCCGCCTCGAGGGCGCGCTGCTGGCATAACCGCGACAGTCCGGCGACGCTCAGATGACAATGCTTCCCCGCGCGGTCTAGACTGCCGCGCTTCGCTTCGCGGCGTGCGGCACATGCCTTGCCGGACGCAACACCACGCGGCTGCCGCCGGCGATCGTACCCAGCGGTCGCAGTCGCACCGCAGCTTCCAACGCAGCGCCAAAACGGGAGAGGTTTGGCCCATGAAAGTCAAAGCAGTTCGTTTTCACAAACCCGGTGCACCGGCGGTCATGAAGTGGGAAGACGTCACCCTCGGCAAGCCGAAGACGGGCGAGGCGCTCGTCCGTCATACCGCCGTGGGCCTGAACTACATCGACACCTATCAGCGCTCCGGCCTCTATCCGCTGCCGATGCCGTCAGGCATCGGCCTGGAGGCAGCCGGTGTCGTCGAGGCCGTGGGCCGCGGCGTCAAGCACGTTAAGCCGGGTGACCGCGTCGCCTACGCCGGCGGCCCGCCCGGCGCCTACGCGGAGGCCCGCCTGATGCCCGCCGACAAGCTGGTCAAGATCCCCAGCGGCATCAGCGACGAGCAGGCAGCAGCGATGATGCTCAAGGGCATGACCGTCGAGTACCTGATCCGCCGCACCTTCCCGGTGAAGAAAGGCATGACGGTGCTGTTCCACGCCGCCGCCGGTGGCGTCGGCCTGATCGCCGGGCAGTGGCTGAAAGCACTCGGCGTTACCGCCATCGGGACCGCCGGCAGCCCGGCCAAGATGCGCCTGGCCAAGGCGCACGGCTATGCCCACGTGATCAACTATGCCAAGCAGGACTTCGTCAAACAGGTCATGCGCCTGACCAAGAACCAGGGCGTGCCCGTGGTCTACGACTCCGTGGGCAAGGCGACCTGGGACGGCTCGCTCGATTGCCTGCAGCGCCGCGGCACCATGGTCAGCTTTGGCAACGCGTCGGGCGCCGTGGCGCCCATTGCGCCCGGCATCCTCTCGGCCAAGGGTTCGCTGTACCTGACGCGGCCGACGCTGATGGACTACACCGCGACCCGGGCCGATCTGGAGTCCTGCGCCCGGGCCCTGTTCCAGGTCGTACGCAGCGGCAAGGTGAAGATCGAGATCAACCAGACCTACGCGCTGAAGGACGCGGTCAAGGCGCACCGTGACCTGCAAGGCCGCAAGACCACCGGTTCAACCATCCTGGTTCCGTAGCCCGATACGCCGAAACGACGAACGCCGCCTCGCATCGCGGGGCGGCGTTCTTGTTTTCCGACGCAGCAGTGCGTCAGGTGTTCATCAGGTCGAAGAACTCGCCGTTGTTCTTCGTGCCCTTCATCTTGTCGAGCAGGAACTCCATGCCGTCGATGACCCCCATCGGCGACAGGATCCGGCGCAGCACCCACATCTTCTGCAGGGTCTGCTTGTCGACCAGCAGCTCTTCCTTGCGGGTGCCGGACTTGGCGATATCGATCGCCGGGAACACCCGCTTGTCGGCCAGCTTGCGGTCGAGCACGATCTCCGAGTTGCCGGTGCCTTTGAACTCCTCAAAGATCACTTCGTCCATGCGGCTGCCGGTATCGATCAGCGCGGTGGCGATGATCGTCATCGAGCCGCCTTCCTCGATGTTGCGGGCGGCGCCGAAGAACCGCTTCGGCCGCTGCAGGGCATTGGCATCGACGCCACCGGTGAGCACCTTGCCCGAGGACGGCACCACGGTGTTGTAGGCCCGCGCCAGGCGGGTGATGGAATCCAGCAGGATGACGACGTCGCGTTTGTGCTCGACCAGGCGCTTGGCCTTCTCGATCACCATTTCCGCGACCTGCACGTGACGCGCCGCGGGCTCGTCGAAGGTCGAGCTGATCACCTCGCCCTTCACCGAACGCTGCATGTCCGTGACCTCTTCCGGCCGCTCGTCGATCAGCAGCACGATCAGGTAGCACTCGGGATGATTGGCCGTAATCGAATGCGCGATCGACTGCAGGATCATGGTCTTACCGGTGCGCGGCGGCGCCACCACCAGGGCCCGCTGGCCCTTGCCGATCGGTGAGACCAGCTCGATCACCCGACCGGTCATGTCCTGCACCGTCGGGTCGTCGCGCTCCATGCCGACGTGCTCTTCGGGATAGAGCGGCGTCAGGTTGTCGAAATGGACCTTGTGGCGGGCCTGCTCGGGATCTTCGAAGTTGATCGCGTTGACCTTCAGAAGGGCGAAATAGCGCTCGCCCTCTTTCGGCGCACGGATCTGGCCGTCGACGGTATCGCCGGTGCGCAGGCCGAAACGCCGGATCTGACTCGGCGAAACGTAGATATCGTCCGGACCTGGCAGGTAGTTGGCCTCGGGCGAGCGCAGGAAGCCGAAGCCGTCCTGCAGCACCTCCAGCACGCCGCCACCGGTAATCTCTTCGTCCTTGGACGCCAGCTGCTTGAGGATAGCGAACATCATGTCCTGGCGGCGCAGAGCCGAGGCGTTCTCGACCTCGAGCTCTTCCGCATAGGCCAACAGGTCCGTCGGCGTCTTTTCCTTGAGTTCCTGGAGATTCATAGCTCGTTTGTCACTTCAGTGCGGCGTGCACGGGGTCTTCGAATGCTCGGCTTGACGCCTGATGCCGCTTGGAAATCGAGCCGGCTTTGCGCAACCGGTCTATCGATGTAGCAGGAGGGCGTGGCTCGTGAGCGCGGGGCCGGCCGGCGCCTGTAGCCGCTTGACCATGTAGGAGTAGCACAGGGCCGTGACAAGTCAAAGGCGCTTGTGGTGAAGTTTTCGTTAAGGCGCAACGCTTTCCAGCTGACCCCGGAGGCCCGACTAGAACGGGCGGACGATGACCATGATCACGATCACCACCATCAGCACCGTCGGCACCTCATTGATGATCCGGTAGAACCGGACGCTGTGGACGTTGCGGTCCTCGGCAAAGGCGCGACGGCATCGTGACAGCAGGCCGTGCACCCCGCCCAGGCCCAGCACGACGGCGGCCAGCTTGACCCACAGCCAGCCTCCCTCCCAGTCAGCTATTCCCGGCGTCGCCAGCAGGGCGATGCCGAACACAAAGCTCGCGATCATGGCCGGATTGATAATCGCCCGCAGCAGGCGTCGTTCCATTACCTTGAAGGTCTCCGACTGCTCGGACCCCGGTGTCGTCTCGGCGTGGTAGACGAACAGCCTCGGCAGATAGAGCATGCCGGCCATCCAGGCGATGACCGAGATGATATGCAGCGACTTGATCCAGGGGTACCAGTCCAGCAGCCAGTCGCTCATCCACTCGCCTCCGTCGCACAGGGACAGCCACGCCACGCATCCGGACACAGACGTCGGCCGCCAGCCGGCGCTGTCGCGCCCGCCGGGCGGTCGAGAGCCTGACGGACCTCGTCGGCCAGAGCATCGATGAAGTCCTCCTGCGTACCGAGCGCTGGCACCCGTTCGTAGACGTCGACACCGCACTCCTCGGCCAGCTTGCGGTACTCAATATCCAGCTCGACCAGGGTCTCCGAGTGCTCGGAGACAAAGGCGATCGGCACAAGCACGATGGCGACGCCATCGCCGCCGGCTCGGGCGATCTCCGCCTCGGTCGAGGGGCCGATCCATTCCAGCGGCCCAACGCGGCTCTGATAGCAGACCACCCAGTCGAGGCCGTCATGACCCAGCTCGCGGAGGCGATCGGCCACTGCCGCGCTGGTCTGCTCGACCTGCCATTGATAGGGATCTCCCCGGGCGATGACCCGCTTCGGCAGGCCATGGGCCGAAAACAGCAACCGAACCGGCTTTCCCGTCGCCGCGGCCGTGTGCAGGCGCGCATCGATCAGCCCGGCCTGAGCCGTCAGCATGCCTTCGGCCCGCGGGTAGCAGCACACGGTGTGCGTATCGGCAGTGATGCCGGCTGCATTCGCCGCACGCCGCCAGTCGGCAATGGACGACGCCGACGTCGTTGTCGAGAACTGCGGGTACAGCGGCAGCAGCACGACCTGGGTCGGCGCAAATGCCTGCACCTGGTGGGCAACCTCGGCGCTGCGTGGATGCCAGTAGCGCATGCAAGGGAATACGGCCACCTCGCCCAGATCGGCCAGGCGATGCGCCAGCGCGTCAGCCTGTTTCTCGGTCTCCGGCAACAGCGGCGAGCCGCCACCGAGCTCAGCGTAGATCGCCTGCGCCGTCGGCGCCCGACGGCTCGAGATCAGCTTGGCCAGACACCAGCGCACCGGTCCCGGGGCACCAATGATCGCCGGATCGTTGAACAGGTTGAACAGGAAGGGCTGCACGGCCTCTGGCGAGTCGGGACCACCCAGGTTGAAGGCGACGACAGCGACACGACTCATCGCGGCTATCGGCGCCCTGCATCATAGCTGCGCAGCAGTTCGGCCAGCCGGCCGACGTGCTCAACAGGTGTCTCGGGTACGACGCCATGGCCCAGGTTGAAGACGAAGGGCCCCTGCGCCAGCGCATCCAGGATGCGGGCGACCTCTCGCTCCATCGCCTCGCCACCGACGACCAGGTAGCGCGGATCGAGGTTGCCCTGCACAGCGACCTGCGGCTGCAGGGCGTCTCGTGCCCACGTCGGCGGCACCGTCCAATCGAGACCGACAGCGTTCACCCCTGTCTGCCGCACGTAGTCGACATAGCCAGCACCCGCACCACGTGGGAAGCCGATCACCGGGACTTCAGGATGCAGATCGTGCAGTCGCTCGATGATGGCCTCGAGCGGGGTGATGCACCAGCGTTCGAAGTCGGCGGCCGGCAGGACGCCGGCCCAGGTATCGAACAGCTGCACGACCTCGGCGCCAGCAGCAATCTGCGCTGCGAGATAGTCGGTCGTGGCTTTAACCAGCAGCTCGATCAAGCGGGCAAACCCGTCCGGATCGCTAAACGCCCATCGCTTGATCTCGGCGAAGTCACGGCTGCTGCCGCCTTCGACCATGTACGTCGCCACCGTCCACGGCGCGCCCGCAAAGCCGATCAGGGCGACGTCATCGGGCAAAGCGCTGCGGACCCGCCGCACTGTCTCGTAGATCGGTGCCAGCTGATCGTGCAGTCCGGCCGATGTCAGCGCATCGATCTGCGTCGTCTGTCGCAACGGCTCGAGCACCGGGCCTTCGCCTTCGCGGAACGAAAGCGGCTGACCCAGAGCCTGCGGAACCAGCAGAATGTCGGCAAACAGGATCGCAGCGTCCATGGCAAACCGGCGGATCGGCTGCAGCGTCACCTCGGTCGCTAGGTCGGGGTCATAGCAGAGATCGAGGAAGCTGCCTGCCTGTTGCCGTAGTTCGCGATATTCGGGCAGGTAGCGGCCGGCCTGACGCATCAACCAGAACGGCGGCCTCGCTTGCGGCCTGCCGGCCAGTGCCTGGAGCAACGGCTTGTCGGCGGCAGGTGTGGGAAGCGTTTCGTGGTCTGGATTCGGCTCGTTGTCCATGACGGGATCAAAATAGAAGGTTTAAGAAAGAAAAGTAGTGGTAGTTGTTGAATCCCTGTGAATCCCGGGAACGCTTGGTCATGCACACCGTCTGGCCAGTCTTGTCCACCGATGCCGGCGTCGACGGCCGTCTTGGGCATAACCGCGGAGTCGCCATACCCCTGGTGACCGGGAACTACGGGGATGGCTGTGAGTCGTCGGGACGAATCGGAGTCGTACCCGGGATGCGACGCGACCACAGAGGCGGTGTTTTCCCGGCCTCGACTCGCGGCACGAAAATCGGCCTTATGGGCATGCTTTCCGGCTCGAGCCGCCAGCAGGCCGGGTTATCCCCGGGTTGCAGGGGATCATCCACCCTGAACCATCGTCAGTGAGGCCGGTCCATGACCAAGTTCAACTTACATCTGGTGTCCGACGCGACAGGCGAAACCCTGGTCTCGGTGGCCAAGGCAACGCTGGCGCAGTTCGACGATGCCGAACCGGTCACTCATCTGTGGGCGATGGTGCGCAGCCGCAAGCAACTGCTGGAAACCATCGCCGCGATTTCCGAGACGCCAGGTCTGGTGATGTTCACCCTGGTTGATACCGGCTTCAGACGGATCCTGCAGGAGGAATGCCGGCAGCGGCAGATCCCCTGCGTGCCTGTTCTCGATCCGGTGTTGCGGGCGTTGGCCAATTTCCTGGGTGCCGAAAGCCTCGAACAGCCAGGCCTGCAGCACATCATGGACAACGCCTATTTCGACCGCATCGACGCCATGCACTTCTGCATGTCACACGACGATGGTCAGGGTCTGGCCGACCTCGACCAGGCCGACGTCGTCCTGGTCGGTGTCTCGCGGACATCGAAGACGCCGACCTGCATCTATCTTGCCAATCGGGGCATCAAGGCGGCCAACGTGCCGATCGTGCCGGGCATGCCATTGCCGCCGGAGCTCGCGGATGTCGGCGATGTCCTGGTGGTCGGGTTGACGGCGACCGCCGACCGGCTGGTGCAGATCCGCCGCAACCGTCTGTTGTCGCTGAATCAGCAGCCACAGACCGATTATGTGGAACCGGATCTGGTGAAAGACGAGGTGACGCAGGCGCGCCGGATGTTCACCTCGCGTGGCTGGCCAGTCATCGATGTCAGCCGGCGCTCGATCGAGGAAACCGCGGCGGCAATTCTCAACCTTTACGGCCGCCGGCTCGAGCAGGCCGAAGCCCAGTGACGTCAGGCGGCCGGGGCCCAGGCCCGGCCGATGATCGCGCCGTGGTCGGCACCGTCGGGCAATGTGCCATAGGCATGACCACCCTCGCCCCCGAGCCGGCTGCGGCAGAACGCGTCCGCGACGGCGGCCGGGGCACGTCGTACCAGCAGGCTTGCTTGGAGACAGAGCGCCAGGCCTTCGGTCAGCCGCCGTGCATGCGGTTCGATGTCGCCTTGCGGTGCGAACCACTGCTTGAGACTGGCGACGGCGGCATCGAGGTCGGCATTGCCGCCGCGGGCTAGTTCGATCTCGTCGAACAGGGCCTGCAGACTGTCGGGCGTACGTCGGATCGCCCGCAGGACGTCGAGGCAGATCACGTTGCCCGAGCCTTCCCAGATGCTGTTGAGGGGAGCCTCGCGATAGAGCCGGGGCATGCCTGAGTCCTCGACGTAACCGGCGCCGCCAAGGCATTCCATCGCTTCGTAGACCACGTTTGGCAGGCGCTTGTTCAGCCAATACTTGCCGACCGCGATACAGATGCGGGCAAACGCCTTGGCCGTGGCGTCGGCTTCGGCGTCATCGAACGCTTGGGCGAGACGAATGGTCAGCGCCGTTGCGGCTTCGGATTCCAGGGCCAGGTCTGCCAGCACGTTGCGCATCAACGGTTGCTGGACCAGACGGCGCTGGAAGGCACTGCGGTGGGCGGCATGATGCGTGGCCTGCACCACGGCTTGGCGCATCATCGCCGCCGGTGCCAGGGTGGTGTCCAGGCGGGTGTGCTGCACCATGTCCATGATGGTGGCGACGCCGCGGCCTTCCTCGCCGAGCAGTTGGCCCCAGGTATCCTCGAACTCGATCTCGCTGGAGGCGTTCGAGCGATTGCCCAGCTTGTCCTTCAGGCGCTGGATCAGAAACGGATTGCGGGCGCCGTCCGGAGTCCAGCGTGGAACCAGGAAGCACGACAGTCCGCCTTCGGCATAGGCCAGGGTCAGGAAGGCATCACACATCGGTGCCGAGCAGAACCACTTGTGGCCGGTCAAGGCATATGCCTCACCGGGTCCGGATCGACCAAGTGCCACGGCACGGGTGGTGTTGGCGCGGACGTCGGAGCCGCCCTGCTTCTCCGTCATCGCCATGCCGACGGTGACGCCGGTCTTCTCCGCCGCCGGAACGAAGCGTGGATCGTAGCTTGCCGCCATGATCCGCGGCTCCCACTCCGCGGCCACGTCCGGCTGGTTGCGCAGTGCCGCGACCGCGGCGTAGGTCATGGTCAACGGACAGCAGACCCCGGCTTCGACCTGGAACAGCAGGTACTCCAACGCCGTGTGCACGGTATGCCCGCCGGGCCTGTCGCCTTGCCAGGCGATGCTGGGCACCTTGTGCTCGACGCCGAGCGTCATCAGCTGGTGATAGGCGGGATGGTAGCTCACTTCGTCCAGGCGGTGGCCGAAGCGGTCATGGGATTGTAGCTCGGGCGTGTGCCGGTTTGCCAGGACCGCCCATTCCTGGGTTTCCGCCCGGCCACAGACCTCGCCCATCTTTCGCAGCTGGGGTTCCGCCCAGTCCAGGTTCTGGCGAGCCATGGCCTCGCGCAGCGGCGTATCCAGCTCGAAGAGGTTGTAGTCGGTCAGTGGCGGTGGCTGGTTGGTGACGTCGTGGGTCCGCAGCTCGGCGATCTGCGCGCGAGGGGTCATGGCTTCATTCCTCATGCCAGGCAAACCGGGCGCCGCGCGGTGCTCTGTGTCACCGTCGCTGCAGGTCCGGCAAGCGTTCAGGCGTCGGCCCAGCGGATCGGGATCTCCGGGCCACGGCATCCGGGCCGGGGCACGATAGCCTCATCGGCGATCTTCAGCCAGGGTTCCAGCAAGGCCCGGTCCGGGCGGCGTCCGCCACCGGGGCGGGCCGCAGCGGTATGGACCAGGCCGACGCGATACAACAGCACCGGAACGTCGTCGGTGCCGGCAATGGCGTAGTCGGCGATATCCAGACCGTCAGCCTTGGCGAGTTTTGCGGTCAGCTCCTGCAGTGCCGGCCCGTCGAACCGGACCAGAAGATACTGGGTGACGCCTGCATCTTCTGTCAGGACCGTCAGCCGGCAGTCCTCCTGACCGGAGACGAAGACGCTGAAGCGGCCGCTGCCGCTATGGGCGGTCAGCAGCTGTGCCGCCATTGCGGCCGCGCCCTTGCGGCCGGACGCGTTGCCGGAAAACCCGTAGTACTCGAAGAACTTTGCTTCCAGCGCCTCGACATAGTCCTCGCCACGCTCGAACAGGCGGCGCTCGATGTAGCCCAGGCGCTTGCCCAGATCCTTGATCGCATTGTCGGTCAGCCGCTCGACTTTCACGTGCATATGGCTGAGTTCGAGCGGTCCCGGACCGGCACCACGGCTGCTGCTCAGGCGCTCGGCGACAAGGGCGAAGTCCAGCGGCAAGAGACGTCCGAGCAGTTCGGCAAAGGCGTCATTGTCGGTCTGGCAGTGTGCGGCCTTGAAATCCGACAAATCCAGTTCCGGGGCCATGCGCTGGAGGTTGCGCCAGGTCACGCGGTTCGAGGCCCGAAGCCGGAAATGCTTGTTCAGCGGTCGCGGCATGGCACCGTCGATGGCGATCAGCAATGCGGCGTTCTGATGGCGGTACTCGCTGCGGGCGCTGCTGGCATGCGGCAGCACCTGGTCAGCCGGGACGAACGGATAAGGCTTGCCGTCGGCGGTGAAGTTGAAATAGCTGTCGATCAGGCAGTGCTGCAGCAGCAACTGGACCAGGCGTTCGCGTTCCGCACCATAGAGGTCCCGTTCACCGGCAGAAGGGAGTTGTATGATGTTCGCTTTGTCAGACATGCCGGTGTCCAAGTCGTACGGTCTTGAGGTCTGTTTTTACCTGAAGAATGATTGCTAACAGCTTTATCCTAATCACATTCTATTAGTATGACCAGTTCACAAGACGCGTCCAATAACGTCCCCGGAACGAACGCGGCCGTGGTCCTCGCATCCGCCAGCGCAGCCCGCGCGGGGCTGTTGCGCAATGCCGGGGTGCCGGTGGAGATCCAGCCGGCAGGGGTCGACGAAGCGGCACTGAAACAGGCCATGCAGGCAGAACACGCGCCGGCGCGTGATATCGCCATGGCCCTGGCCGAGCTCAAGGCTGTCCGCGTCTCCCAGCGCCGGCCGACGGAGATGGTAATCGGGGCGGATCAGGTGCTGGTCTGCGCGGGGCGGATGTTCGACAAGCCGGGCGACCTTGAGGGGGCACGCGAAACCCTGCGCCAACTGCGCGGCCAGACGCACGAGTTGCTTTCTGCCGTCGTGGTGGCCCGCGGCGGAGCCGTGATCTGGCGCCACGTGGAGTCTGCGCGACTGCAGATGCGGGACTACTCGGACGCTTTCATCGACGACTATCTGCGATCAGCCGGTGACGGTGTGCTGGCGTCGGTCGGCGCCTACCAGCTCGAAGGCCCCGGCATCCAGCTGTTCAACCAGGTCGACGGCGACTACTTCGTCATTCTCGGCCTGCCGCTGCTGCCCCTGCTGGACTTCCTGCGTGGCCATGGCATTGTGCAGCGGTGAATCGCGCACGCCTGATCACGGGAAAGGCCAAGCTCGCCGGCGTCATGGGCTGGCCAGTCGAGCATTCCCGCTCTCCGCAACTGCATAACTACTGGCTGCACAGCTACGCGATCGACGGTGCCTATGTGCCGCTGGCGGTGCGTCCGGAAGACCTGGCACCGGCACTGGCAGCACTGCCAAAGCTCGGCTTTCGCGGCTGCAACATTACCCTGCCGCACAAACAGGCGGCCTTGCACCTCGTCGACGAGGCAGATGAGCTGGCCCGGCGGATCGGTGCCGTGAACACTGTCGTCGTCGCCGACGACGGCCATCTGCAGGGCAGCAACACGGACGCATTCGGGTTTACCGAAGCCTTGCGGGCCGGTGCGCCGGCGCTCGACTTGACGGCAGCGCCGGCCGTGTTGATCGGCGCCGGCGGCGCCGCGCGGGCGATCGCCGTGGCCTTGCTCGACGCCGGTGTGCCGGAACTGCGGCTGGTCAATCGTACGCTGGAGCGTGCGCACACGCTGCAGACGGCGCTCGACGGACCGGTCCAGGTGGTCGGCTGGGAGGACCGAGCGGCATCGCTCGAAGGCGCCGGGCTGGTGGTCAACAGTACCTCTTTGGGGATGACCGGACAGCCGCCGTTGGAGCTGTCACTGACCGGACTGCCGACCGGCGCCGTGGTCATGGACGCGGTCTACGTGCCTTTGGAAACGCCATTGCTGAGCGAGGCCAGGCAGCGCGGTCACACGGTGGTCGACGGCCTGGGCATGCTGCTGCATCAGGCACGACCGGGTTTTGCCAGCTGGTTCGGGCAGTCTGCCGATGTCACGCCGGCGTTGCGTGCGCACGTCCTCGCCGGGCTGGAGGCCTGAGCCGGCGTGCTCGTGCTCGGTCTCACAGGTTCCATCGGTATGGGCAAGTCGGAAACCGGTAAGATGTTCCGCCGGCTGGGCGTGCCGGTGTTCGACGCCGATGCGGCGGTGCACGAACTCATGGCGCCAGGTGGCGCGGCAGTGGCACCGATCGAGGCAGCGTTTCCGGGGGTTCGGGCGGCTGACGGCAGCATCGACCGGGTCGCGCTGGGCGGGCGCGTGTTCGGCCGGGCACCGGACCTGCGTCGGCTTGAACGCATCATCCACCCGCGGGTGCGGCAGATGCAGCGACGCTTCCTCGCCGGGGCAATGCGCCGCCGGCTGCCCCTGGTGGTGCTCGACATCCCGCTGCTGTTCGAAGGCCCGGGCGAGGAACGTTGCGACGTCACGGCGGTCGTCAGTGCCCCGCCGTTCGTGCAGCGCCAGCGGGTGATGGCCCGGCCCAACATGACGGCGGAGAAGTTCGCCCACATCAAGGCCCAGCAGGTGCCGGACGTGCTGAAGCGCCAACGTGCCGATTTCGTCATCCCGACCGGCATGGGCCGACGCGTGACCCTGCGCCACGTCGCCCGGTTGGTCCGTTGCCTGCGCGGCCGCGCCGGGCGGACGTGGCCGCCCCGAGCCCGCCCGAACCGGCGTCCGGCCGATCATCCCTCCCACAGATCCATGCACAGGCGGTACCGAGATGCGCGAAATCGTGTTTGATACCGAGACCACCGGTCTCGATCCTGATGACGGCCACCGCGTGGTCGAGATCGGCTGCGTCGAGCTGCACAATCACGTCCCCACCGGGCGCAGCGCGCAGTGGTACATCAACCCCGAACGCGACATGCCCGACGATGCGTTTCACGTGCATGGCCTGTCGGAGAGCTTTCTTGCCGACAAGCCGGTGTTCGCCAGCATCGCGGACGAGTTCGTGGAGTTCGTCGGCGATGCCCGTCTGATCGCCCACAATGCCAGGTTCGACCTGAAGTTCCTCAACGCGGAACTGGCGGCCGTCGGCCGCCCGCCACTGGATCGCGCGCAGACGGTCGATACTATCACTCTGGCGCGCGAGAAGTTCCCCGGCGCGCAGTACAGCCTCGATGCGCTGTGCCGGCGCTTCGATATCGACCTGACGCGGCGCGACAAGCACGGCGCGCTGCTGGACGCGGAACTGCTGGCGGAGGTCTATCTCGAGCTGGTCGGCGGGCGCCAGCCGGGCCTGACCCTGGTGGCGACGGCGGTGGCCGACCAGGTTCCCGTCGCCGAGCGGGACATCCGCCCACCGCGACCGCACGCCGCATCAGCCGACGAGCTGAAGGCGCATGCGGCCTTTGTCGCCAGCCTGAAGGACCCGCTCTGGTCGCGCTGACCCGCCAGGCGGCGGTGGATCAGGCGGTCGGGCCCTGGGCTGCCTCGCCTGCCGTGCTGTCCTGCCCGGCGGCCTCCTCTTGGGCGTTGATCAGCAGCGCGGTGAAGTCGATCGGATCCAGCATCAGCGGCGGAAACCCGCCGTCCCGGGTGACATCGGCGATGACCCTTCGGGCAAAGGGGAACAGCATCCGCGGGCATTCGATCAGGCAGACCGGCCGGACCGCCGCCTCGTCCACGTTGATCAGGGTGAACACGCCGGCGTAGATCACCTCGGCGATGAACAGGCGGTCCTCGCCCCGGTTTGCCCGGGCGGTGATGCGCAGTTCGACCTCGTAACGATCATCGCCGAAGGTCTGTGCCCCGACGTCGACGGAAACGTCGACCTGCGGCGGCTCTTCATCGAACAGGCTTTGTGGCGCGGCTGGGTTCTCGAACGACAGATCCTTGATGTACTGGGCGTTGATCTGGATCTGCGGACGCTGCGCCTCGTCTGCTTCCGCCGCCGCCTCGCCGCCGGCCTGGACATCACTCATGGCTGTGGACTTTCCTGCTGGTGGCCGCTGGAACGGGGCCGGCGCCGCGTTGCTGCGGCGTCGCAGGCTCTACCATGGACCGTCCGGAGCGACAACCGGGCCGGTGCCGTCAGCGCGGCGGCAAATTGTCGTCGGAGTCCGGCCGCGACGTCAGGTCCTCGTACTCGCCATCGATCACGCCGTCGCCGCCGCCCGCTCGGCGATGTCCGGAGACGTGAACCTCGGTATGGGCCATCAGGCGGCGGCCGGCGGCATGGCGCAGGGCCGCCCGCACCGGCGGGATGAACAGGAGACCGCCCAGAGCGTCGGTGACGAAGCCCGGGGTCAGCAGAAGCGCACCCGCCAACAGCAGGCAGATACCGTCGAACACCTCCGCCAGCGGCAATTCGTTGCGATCCAGTGCCGATTGCGCGCGCCGCAGGGTCGCCAGGCCTTGCCTGCGCAACAGGGCGGTGCCAACGACCGCCGTCAGCACGACGATTGCCAGCGTCGGCCACAGCCCGAGCCAGCCGCCGACCTCGATGAAGACGGCGATCTCCAGCAAGGGAACGGCGATGAAAATGAGCAGCAATATGGGCACGCTTGTTCCTTCGTTTACCAAAACCTATGTAACATGAAGGCATACTTGCGATCTGTCGTCCCGGGCAACAAGGGACCAGGGTCGCTGGACTTCACATGACGGCGGACGTAAGGTGAACAGATCCCGGCGGCCACGCGGTTCTGCCCGGTAAAGCAGATCCCTTGACCCGATGAGGTAACGAAGACACATGGGCGAGGGCAGCTACCTCGATATCATCCTGCTCGCGATGGTCGCGGCTTTCGTGTTCCTGCGGCTGCGCAGCGTGCTGGGCCGCCGAACCGGGCACGAGCGGCGACGTGGCGACGTGGTCGGCACGGGCGCCAGCCAGGGCGACAACAAGGTCGTGCAGCTGCCCGAGCGCAACAAGGCGGATGCGGCCGAAGCCAACCAGGAAGCGGCCAAGGTCTGGGCGGACGATTCACCGGCCGGCGCGGGCCTGACCCGGATCAAGATCGCCGATCCGAGCTTTGAGCCCGGCCCGTTCATCGAAGGCGCCCGGGCGGCCTACGAGATGATCATCGCCGCCTATGCCAACGGCGATCGGGACTCCCTGCGGTCATTGCTTGCCGACGATGTCTATGACAGCTTCGCCGGCGCTATTGAGGCGCGCGAGCAGCAGGGACAGACACAGGAGTCGACCATCGTCTCCCAGGACGATGCCGAAATCGTCGCCGCGGAGCTGAATGACCGGATCGCCGAGGTCAGCGTGAAGTTCACCTCGCAGATGAGTTCGGCCATGCGCGACGACCAAGGCGACCTGTTGCCAGGGCAGTCCACCGTCCCGCGCGAGGTCACCGACGTCTGGACCTTCGGCCGTGACACCGCGTCGCGCGACCCAAACTGGCTGTTGATCGAAACCCGTAGCGAGGACTGAGCCGGCGGCTCGGCCATGACCGCGCGCTGGGCGATCGGCATCGCGGTGGCGGCGGTTGTCGTCGTCGGGTTTGCGTTGTGGTGGCTGACACGTCCGGTTGCCCCGCCGGCGCAGTTTGCCTTGCAGGCGGTCTCATTTGCCGCGCTGCCGGGATGGCCGAACGGCCGTCAGGCCGCGGCCTTGCCCGGGTTTCTCGACAATTGTGCCCGCCTTGCCCGCTGGCCGGACGAGCGCAGCCTGGGTGCCAACGGCACCGGCGGGACCGCGGCCGCCTGGCGGCCGGCCTGCGTCACTGCGGCAACCGTGCGTGGCGGTGACGATGCTGCCGCCCGGCGCTTCTTCGAGCAGTATTTCCAGGCTCACGCGGTGACCGGTCCGGATGGCCGCGATGGCCTGTTCACCGGCTACTTCGAGCCGTTGCTGCATGGTAGTCGGGACGCCGTCGGACGCTTCCGGGCGCCGCTCTATCGACGCCCGGCCGATCTCGTCACGGTCGATCTCAGCGACTTTGCCGCCGACCTCGCCGGCCGCCGCATTGTCGGACGGGTCAAGGGCGGTCGTCTGGTGCCGTACCCAAGCCGGGCCGAGATCGATGCCGGCGCGCTGGCGCAGCAGGAGCTGGAGTTGTTCTACGTCGATGACCCGGTCGACGCTTTCTTCCTGCAGATCCAGGGGTCAGGGGTGGTCCGCCTGCCGGACGGCAGTGCCCGCCGCGTCGGTTATGCCGGCAAGAATGGCCATCCCTACTACGCGATCGGTCGGGCCCTGATCGAACGCGGCCACCTGACGCGCGAAACCGTGTCGATGCAGTCGATCCGGGCCTGGCTGCAAAGCAACCCGGACGAGGCGCAGGCGCTGATGCAGCGCAACCCTTCGTACGTCTTTTTCCGCGAGCTGGACACCGACGGCCCCGTCGGCGCACTGGGTGTCGTCCTCACCCCTGGGCGCTCGATCGCCGTCGACCGGCGGCTGATCCCGCTCGGCGCGCCCATGTGGCTTGATGCCAGCCGGCCCGGCGACGGCGACGGCGCGTCTGACCAGCTGCTGCGGCGGCTGGTGCTGGCCCAGGATACCGGCGGGGCGATCCGCGGCGCCGTGCGCGGCGACATGTTCTGGGGCGCCGGCCCGAAGGCGGAACACATCGCCGGACACATGCGCCATCCCGGCCGTTGGTATCTGCTGCTGCCACGCACCCTGTCGACCATCGGCGCCGGCGCCGACTGACCGCCATCGCGGCTGTGCGCGCAGGCGGGCCCTGCTATAACAGCCCGGTCCGGAGGCCCGAGCCGATGCGCGAAACTGACAAGCAAAGACCGCCTCAGGTGGCGCTGCTGATCACCTGCCTGGCGGATCTGTTCCGACCGGCGGTCGGCTTCGCCGCGGTGAAGCTGCTGGAAGACGCCGGCTGTCAGGTGCACGTGCCCGAGCAGACCTGCTGCGGGCAGCCCGCGTTCAATGCCGGCGACCGGCGCAACGCCGCGGCGCTGGCGCGCGACGTCATTGCCGGTTTCGAGCGCTTCGATTATGTCGTGGTGCCTTCAGGGTCGTGCGCCGGGATGGTCGTGCAGCACTATCCGGAGCTGTTCCACGGCGATCCGGCCTGGGCCCAGCGGGCGCGGGCGCTGGCGGCGAAGACCTTCGAGCTGGTCTCATTCCTGACCGATGTGTGCAAACGTGACAGCGTCGATGCCCGCTTCGACGGCACCGTCACCTATCACGACTCCTGCGCCGGCCTGCGCGAGCTGAACATCAAGCGGCAGCCGCGCCAGTTGCTGGCGACGGTGGATGGGTTGCGCCTGACCGAGCTGCCCGGCGCCGAGGTCTGCTGCGGCTTCGGGGGCACCTTCTGCGTCAAGTATCCCGACATCTCAGTCGACATCGTCGACCGCAAGGCCAAGGACATCGCCGCGACCGGGGCCGAGACGCTGCTTGCCGGCGACCTTGGCTGCCTCATGAACATGGCCGGACGGCTGAAGCGGGAAGGCTCCGAGGTTGCGGTGCGCCACGTTGCCGAAGTCCTCGCCGGGATCACCGACAGCGTGCCGCCGATCGGCGATGCGGCGGAGGACTGAGCCATGCAGTTCATGAAGCCGAGGGCCTTCAAGGAGAACGCCCGCGAAGCCCTGGCCGACGAGAACCTGCGCACGGCGTTGGAGCGGATGAACTCCGGCTTCATCCCGCGGCGCCAGGCCGCGGTCGACAGCCTGCCGGAATTCGAGGCGTTGCGCACCCGCGGGCGGGAGATCAAGGACCATGTGCTGAACAACCTCGACCACTACCTGGAAGTGTTCGAGCGCAACTGCACCGCCGCCGGCGGTCATGTCCACTGGTGTCCGACCGCCGACGATGCCCGGGCGGTGATCCTCGAGCTCTGCCGCAAGGCGGACGCCAGGTCAGTGACCAAGGGCAAGTCGATGATTGCCGAGGAGATACATCTGAACGGCTTCCTCGAGCGCCAGGGCATCGAAGTCGTGGAGACCGACCTCGGCGAGTACATCGTCCAGCTGGCCGAGGAGCCGCCGAGCCACATCATCGGCCCGGCCGTGCACAAGACCAAGGACCAGGTTTCGGACCTGTTCCTCAAGCATCACCGCAAGTACGGCAAGACCGAGCGCCAGACCGAACCGGCGAAGATGATTGCCGAGGCCCGCGAGGTGCTGCGGCAGAAGTATCTCGATGCCGATGTCGGCATCACCGGGGCCAACTTCCTGATCGCCGGCACCGGCAGCAGCATCATCGTCACCAACGAGGGCAACGGCGACCTGACCCAGCTGTTGCCCAAGATCCACGTCGTCATCACCTCGATCGAGAAGGTGCTGCCGACGCTGGAAGACGCGGCGACCATGTTGCGCCTGCTGGCCCGCTCGGCGACCGGACAGGAGTTCTCCGCCTACACCACGATCTCGACCGGCCCCAGGCAGCCCGGCGACCTGGACGGACCGGAGGAATTCCACGTCATCCTGCTCGACAATGGGCGCTCGGCCATGCTCGGCACCGAAGTGCAGGACATGCTGCGCTGCATCCGCTGTGGCGCCTGCATGAACCATTGCCCGGTCTACCAGTCGGTCGGCGGCCACACCTATGGCGCGGTTTATGTCGGGCCGATGGGTGCGGTACTCAGTCCGTCCCTGTTCGGGGTGCCGGAGATGCGCCACCTGCCCAACGCCTCGACCTTCTGTGGCCGGTGCGAGTCCGTCTGCCCGATGCAGATCCCCCTGCCCAAGCTGATGCGCAACTGGCGCGAACGGGCGTTCGAGCAGGGTGCCGTGCCGGCGACGGAGCGTTGGGGCCTCGGCGTCTGGGCCTTCTTCGCCCGCCGTGGCTGGCTGTACCGGCCCCTGGCACGGGTGGCGAGCCGGCTGCTCCACCGTCTGGGCCGCCGCGACGGCCGCATCGCCCGGCTGCCGCTGGCCGGGGCGTGGACCCGTGGCCGCGACCTGCCGGCGCCGGAGGGCCGCACGTTCCAGGAGCGCTGGCGGCGCGAAAAACGACAGGCGCGTGCGGCATGACGGCGGCGCAAGATGCCCGCCGCACGGCGACGCTGTCGGCGATCCGGCAGTCGCTCGGACGGGCCCGGCTGTCGGCCCAGGCGCGCGGCGAGCTCGACGCCCGCATTGCCGCCCACGACGCCAACCTGATCCCGGCGCGCGCCCAGGGCGAGGGCGCCGAACTGGTCGAGCGCTTTGCCGACATGGCCGAAGCGGCAGCCTGCACGCTGACCCGGGTGGCCGACGCCAACGACGTCCCGGCGGCGGTCACGGCATACCTGCGCGAACACAACCTGCCGACCGAAGCGGCGCTGGCACCCGACGACTGGCTCGCCGGCCTCGATTGGGCCAGCCAGCCGATGCTCGAGCTGCGCCGTGGGACGCCCGAGCCGGAGGACCTGGTCAGCGTCACCCCGGCCTTCGCCGCCGTGGCCGAGACCGGCACCCTGCTCATGGCATCCGGGCCGGGCCACCCGTCGACCCTAAACTTCCTGCCCGACCACCATCTGGTGGTGCTCAAGGCCAGCCAGATCGAGGGCTCCTACGAGGCTGCCTTCCAGCGCCTGCGCGAGGATCGGGAGGGCGACGGCAGCGCTATGCCGCGGACCCTGAACATGGTCACCGGGCCGTCGCGCACCGGCGACATCGAACTGACCATCCACCTTGGCGCGCATGGTCCGCGCAGTCTGCATATTGTGCTGATCGATGACCAAGAGGCCGCGCAAAGCTGACGACCAGGGCGTGTTCGAGGCGGCCATGCGCGGCGTCAAGCCGCTGCCGAAGGCCGGCCGATCGCCGACCCCGGCGTCCAAGGCGCGGGCGACAGGCCGGACGAAACCCGCCGCGACCAAGGCAGAAGCCGCCGCTGGCACCAAGCAGGGGCCAGCGACGCCACCGGCTGCGGGGCGGCAGGCCGGCGATGCGGCGGTGCCGGCAGGTCTCGACCGCCGCACGGCGACTCGGCTGCGCCGCGGCCAATTGACGATCGACGGCCGGCTCGACCTGCATGGCCACACGCAGAGCGAAGCGCACCGGGCCCTGCACGGCTTCGTCAAGGGTGCCGCCAGGCGCGGCCATCGCTGTCTCCTGGTGATCACCGGCAAGGGCGGGCTGCGCACCCAGGCCAACGGCGACGACGGGGTCGAGCGGGAGAGCGGCGTGCTGCGGCGCAACGTGCCACGCTGGCTGAACGAGGCGCCGGTCCGCGACCTGGTGCTGGGTGTGGAAACGGCCCGGGCGCAACATGGTGGTGCAGGCGCCTACTACGTGCTGCTGCGACGGCAGCGGCAATGACGCCGTTCGGCAAACGGGTGCGGCAGCTGCGCCGCGCCAAGGGCGTCAGTCAGAAGCAGATGGCGGCCGACCTGCAGATCTCCGCCGCCTATCTGTCGGCCCTGGAGCACGGCCGCCGTGGCCGGCCCTCGCCGATCTTGGTCGACCAGATCTGCGGCTACTTCAACATCATCTGGGACGAGGCGGACGAGATCCGCCGGCTCGCCCGGCTCAGTCATCCGCGGGTGGTGATCGACACCGCCGGCCTGTCGGCCGAGGCGACGGAGCTGGCCAACCGCCTGGCCGAGCAGATCGGCGCACTGCCGCGCGCGCGGCTGCGCGCCCTGCTGGCCGAACTGCGCCGCGGTGACGGCTGACGCAGCCCGTCAGCCTTCGGGCCGTGTCCGCGGCAGTCGCGCCAGCAGGATCAACGGCAGCGGGATCAGGGCCATCAAGGTGAACAGCTTGAAGGCGTTCAGGTAGCCGATCATCGCCGCCTGGCGACGCACTTCGCCATCCGCCAGGGCCAGCTGGCTCGGTTCCGCGAAGTCAAGGCCGCCGGTGGTCCAGGGGAACAGCAGCGCCTTGTTGAACACCGACAGGAAGCCGCCGATCTCGGCCGCGTTGATGAAGGTGGAGCGTACGACGATGGCGACGCAGATGGAGATGAACACGCTGGACGCGAAGTTGCGCAGCATGTGGAACACCGCAGACGCCTCGTCGAGCTGGTGCGGCCGGATCGTGGAGAACATGATCAGGGTCAGTGGCACCCAAGTCATGCCGATGCCGAAGCCCTGCAGGGCGCTGGTCCAGGCGACGCCGAACATGGTCAGGTTGATGTCGAACTGCGAGATCGCCCAGCCGGATACCGCCTGGCTGAGGAAGCCGATCGCCAGGGCGACGCGTGGATCCCAGTTGGCGATCCGGACCACCAGCACGAACGACAGCATGTTGCCGGCGCCGCGCGTGGCCAGCAGCAGGCCGATGACGGAGTCGAGACAGCCGCGCAGGTCCTGCAGCAGGGGCGGGATTAGCACCATCGGCGCGAAGTTGAGCATCCCGAACATGAAGGCCAGCAACAGGCCCAAGGAATAGTTCCGGTTCAGGAACAGGCTCGGCTGGATGAAGGGCCGGCGGGCCGTGCAGATGTGGACGACGAAGAAGTACAGCGCCAGGGCGCCGATCGACGCCTCGATGACGATCTCGGGTGACTCGAACCAACCGTTGCGTTCACCCCGGTCGAGCATCAGCTGTACCGCGCCCAACGCCAGCGCCAGGGCAAGAAAGCCGGTCCAGTCCAGGCCGGGCCGACCGCGCTCGGCGATGAAGGCCCAGACGCCGGCCAGGGTCAGCAGTCCGAACGGCACGATCATGAAGAACACCCAGCGCCAGCTGTAGGCCTCGGCGACGAAGCCGCCCACGGTCGGTCCCAGGATCGGGCCCGTGACCACCCCCATGCCCCACAGGGCAGTCGCCAAGCTGTGCTGGCGGCGGGGGAAAGTGGCGAGGATGATCGCCTGCGACACCGGCACGAGCGGCGCGCCGAACGCGCCCTGGCCGATGCGGAACAGCACCAGCGTCTCCAGTGAACCGGCGAGGCCGCAGGCCACCGACGAGATGGTGAAGCCCAGGGTACCGACCAGCATCACGTTGCGTCGGCCATAGCGGGCGGAAAGCCAGCCGGAGATCGGTGTGACGATGGCCGTGGCGACAAGGTTGAAGGTGACGACCCAGGCGATCTGGTCCGGCGTCGCCGACAGCGCGCCGCGCATCTGCGGCAGCACCACGTTGGCGACCGTGATCGTCATCGCGTATAGCATTGTGGCGCCGGAGACGGTGGCGAGCACCAGGTAGCGGTGCAGCGTCGGCGCCGTCATCGCGGCGTGATGCACCGCAGCCATGACGCCAGCATAGCAGGCCGCCGGAGACGGCGGCGACGAGGGAGCTCGGGATGACGCAGACCGGCACGACGACGGTGTTCCGCGACTATGACCAGGCCGCACTTGACCGCGAGTACGACAATCGCCGCAAGGTCGACGGCGCCCTGGACTATCTGCAGGCCTGCAGCGACGACAGCGCCGCGGCGCGGGCGGAGCTGGGCGGCGAGCACAACGTCGCTTTCGGCCCCAGCACCGAAGAGACCCTCGACATCTTCCCGCCCGGCACGGCCGGTGGCGGCCCGGCGCCGGTGCAGGTGTTCTACCACGGCGGCTACTGGCGGGCGCTGAGCAAGGACGACTTTTCGTTCGTCGCCCGGGCGATGGCGCCCAAAGGTGCCGTGACCGTGGTCGTCAACTACGCCCTGGTGCCGGCGGTCAGCATGGACGAACTGATCCGGCAATGCCGGGCGGCGCTGGCCTGGTGCTGGAAGCATGCCGGTGATTTCGGCGGCGACCGCGACCGCATCTGCATCTCCGGCCATTCCGCCGGCGGTCACATTACCGCAATGATGCTGGCGACGGACTGGACCGCTTTCGATCCGGACCTGCCGCCAGCGCCGATCCGCGGCGCCTGCGCGATGTCGGGCCTGTACGACCTGGAACCGATCCGCTTGTGCTTCCTGAACGAGGACCTGGGGCTCACGGCCGAGGCAGCCGCGCGGCTCAGCCCGGTGCGGCTGTCGCCCGGTTCACGGCCGCCACTGGCGCTCGCCGTCGGCGGCCTGGAAGGCCCGGAGTACCTGCGTCAGAGCGCCGCCCTGATGCGGGCGTGGGGCGGCAGCGGTCTCGACCTTAGTGTCCATGTGCTGCCGGACATCCACCACTTCTCCATCGTTGCCCAGCTGAACGACCCGGCGAGCCCGCTGGCGCGGCTGATGCACGCGCAGATGGGGCTGTAGCCGGAACCGCCGACGCCGAGGCGCCTGGCCGCCCGACGAAATGCCGTGGCGGCCGGCTACTCTGACGCGTCCGCCTTGGCGGGCGAGGTCTTGGCGATCTTTCTCGCTTCGAGCGCCTGGATCCAGTCATCCACCTTGCCCGCCACTTCCCGCCATTGCTGTGTCTGCTTGGTCCAGGGGGCCTGCTGCGCGTGCCGCGTGTAGTAGGCGTTCAGGTTGTACAGTCCGTCCAGGTTGCCTGGCGCCAACAGCACGGCGCGCCATAGTTCGGTGCCTGGATCGACCTTGCGCTTGCCGATCGAGCTTTTCGCCCCGCCCGTGACGTAGAGCGTTGCCAGCGCGTGCATGTTGCTCAGTTCGGCGTTGAACGGCAGATAGCCGATGGCGCGTTCGTAGTGCGCGAACATGTCATCGCGCAGTCTGGCGTCGGTGCCGCCGGCTTCGGACAACGCGAGATACTGGGCGTAGCCCTGGATCATGTTGGCGAACGCTAGCGGTACCGAGTCTTTGGGCGTGTCTTCGCGCCGGCTTGCCCGCTCGATATAGGTGCCGAAGCCGCGGTAGAGACGACCGAGCGCCTGCTGGCGTTGCCAGCCCGAAGACGACAACGCGCGCAGTTCGCCCAGCTGCCGGTACTCCAGGTAGGCGACGAGGCCGGAGACGAAGAACATCTCCGGCAGCATCCGGCCGACCCTGTCAACGGCGTCGGCGAACTCGTCGTCGCGGAACGCGCGGAGTTGATTGTCGCTACACCGGGCCACCTTCAACGGCGCTGCCGTGGCATCCGACGGCGACCACTGAGTGCCCACGGCGCAGTCCTGCAGGATGCGGTCGACGTCGGCGACGACCCCGGCAAGCTCTTTCAGTTCCGTCGCGCCAAAGCGGTTCGGCATGAACGTGACGCTCTGCGCCAGCAGGCGCGCGCGGTACTGGACGTCGTCGATGGTCAGAATGCTGCCTTCGCCGAGGTCGCTCCGGTTCTCGCCGTAGCGGCGTCCGAAGCGCAGCTTGGTCTGCAGCAGGATGTCGTCGCCCTCCAGGTGCAACTGGCCCCAGATCAGGATCAGACCCCGGTCGACCCGGATGCTGTTGGCGGCCTTGACGGGCGGCCGTGCCGCGCCTTCGGCGTTGCCGGGCGGTGCCGTCGGCGGCGCCCCCGTGAGCTGTCGGTAGATCTCTTCGGGGTTGCAATCGCCGCTCTTGAAGGACTGCACGGCGACGCTGGTTTGGGCGGCGATGCTGCCGGCACCGATGATCTTGCCGAGCAGTTCCGGCAGGGCGCCATAGCCGTCGACGCTTTCTTCCTGTTTGCGCCCGCCCAGATGCGTGTACGGCAGCACCACCACGTTGATGTCGGCGTCTCGGTTTATCGCCGGGGTGTCGCAGCCCGGTCCCGTCAGCCAACCGAAGTTGCGGCCGAAGAACGACGTCTCCTCGCGGACGACACCGGCCTGTGCTGTCGTACCCGCCCATAGCGCGGTGAGCAACAACGCGGCGGCGAGGCGGGTGACGAGGATATGCATGTCAGGGTCCCTGCGGTTTCCACTGCGCACAGAGCGTGTCGATCATGTCCGCATCGATGGGCCCGCCAACCTGGGTCAGCATGGCGTTGACGTGGGTCTGCATGCTTTGCAGTTCCCTGGGCAGCTTGTTTGCCGGCTGGCTGTTGGGAAAGCGGTCGGCCAGCAATTCCAGGCTGTAGTGGGCAATGCAGTAGTGGTTCGAGACATCGAACCATTCACCGCCGCCGACGATATGTTCTTTCGTGGCGAACGCCAGCGGCACCAACGCCTGCACCATGAGCACGGAATCGTCGTTGAACACCAGCGTCTTGTGGGCCGGGAACTTCACTGACTGCAGCCATCCATCATCTTTGATCCTGCTGTCGTTGTTGAGCGCGGCGTAACGCAGGGGGACGACGACGATGTCATAGGCCGCCTCGATGTCGCCACCGGTGCCCGCCTGTAGTCTCTCGGCAATCTCCAGCAGAACGTTCTTCAGCACGCGTTCCCCGATGTAGTCGATCTTTCGGGCATCTTTGCGGCGAAATTGTGCGTCCAGGCAGGGAAAGAACTCGACCTCAAAGCCGTTCGCTTCGTAGGCCTGGGTCAGACTGTCGCCGAGCATGCTGGTGATGGCTTCAAGCTGCGCATCACTGTAGGGCGTCTGGTCCGGCAGCGCGCCGATGGCGGGTTTGTAGACCAGGATGGAATCGATCGAGTCGTCGTCCGGACGACAGCGATTGTCCGCATTCCCTGGTGCCAAGCCCATGGCCGCGATGACCAGTGCCAGCAAGACCGTGCCGCGACAGATCAGATTCGTTATCCGAGCGATGGTCACGATGGACCCCCATGACCTCGAGCCTCGTGCGCCCGGCGCGCCCGCCACAAGTATAGCGAGCCGCTTCCGGCCGCGCCTAGCGTAAGTTCAGTCTGCCGATGTCGCCGTCACTTAATCTTCTTTGCCAGATCGCACAGCGGATCCGCGACGCCGTTGTTCATCGCCGACAGGGCGACGCAATGGCGCCGGACAACTTCCCGGCGCGGCGCTGGTTCCAGCTTCTCCTGTGCCCAGTTACCGGTGATGTCGGCCCAGTCGTCGTGCCGCAGGCCGGCAACGAACTGTTGCAGCAGGACCTGGTTCTGCCGGCACACCAGGTCACCGGAAACGGTCCCGGCGCGATGGAACGTGTCCCAGTGATGCAGACCTTCACGATAGGCGAGAATCTCTCCCAGCCTGGTGCAGACGGCCTTGCGGCTGTCCTCATTCAAGGCAAGTGCACGGAATCCCGCCTTCGCGAATGTTTCGCGATCCTCGTGGCCTGGTTGGAGCAGGGCCAGCAGCGGTTCGATCGCGGCGTCTCCATAGAGCGCGACATTGGCGCCCAGGGTGCGCTGGGTTTCGTTCGCTGCGGGGACCAGGTCGCCGGCAGTGGTCTTGATCTCCAGCCGCTGCATAAGTTCGATGATGCCGCGGTCGACCTGCAGCGCATGGGTCTCCTGCTTCAGTCCCAGCTCCTCGCCCTTGATCCGGGCGTCGATCCTGTTGACCAGGAGATAGCTGGCGATCACGACAATCACCGGCGTCAACAGCGTGACCAGCAAGGTGGCGAGCTTGATCGCGTTGTCGAAGCGGCCTGACGTGTCGGCCGCCGGTTTCCGTTGCGTCGTCGCCCGTTCGTGGGCGAGGTAGTCGACCCGTTCGTGGAGTTGCCAATGGCTCTGTGCCTGGATCTCGAGGCGCTGGGCCAGGCCGTGAAGCCGCGCGATGCACTCGTCAAGCTCGGCGTCCAGATCTCGGGTCATGAGCCCACCCTTTCCCCTGCCGGATCGACTTTATCGCCCCGCGTCCCGCCCGCGAATAGTGCTTGTCGTCATAGTTCAGCTCCGCGACTGGAGTCCCGTCTCCCGCATGCGCCACAGGCAGAGCTCGATGCGGTCCTGACCGAAGAACGGCTCGCCCTGGAACGCCAGGGTCGGCACGCCCCAGTGACCGGCGGCGGCCAGGGCCTGCTGGTTTTCCTCGATCTCCGCCTCGCGACCGTCGACGTCGGCGGCGACGGCGGCCTCCAGGGCGGCGAGGTCGAGCCCGGCGGCCGCTGTCGCACTGGCCAGATGCCCGCCTTCGTGCCAGTTCTCGGTACCGCCGAAGATCAGCCGCGAGACCTGGTCGAGGAAGGCCAGGCCGTGACCCGCGCGGACCGCAGCCACGCCGAGCCGGGTCAGGCGGCGGATCAGTGGCTGTTTGGCAGCGATGGCCCGGGTCTCCAGGTCCTGGGCGATCGGATCGGGCCGAGGCCAGTGAAACGGCAGGCCCAGGAAGTCGGCGAGGCGCTGGGTGTCGCGCAGCAGATACGGCACCCACAGGGGATCGACCTGGGAGAAGAACGCGGGCTGGCGGACTGCAATCGGGTAGACCGGCCTGACGACGATTTCCAGGTCATAGGCCGCCTCCAGTTCGACCAGCCGCGGTGTCGCCAGATACGAGTAGGGGCTGCGAAAGGACCAGAACAGATCGACGGACAGGGTCATGGATGGTTCCTCCTGCGGGGCGGCGTGGCGTTGCCGGGTTCAACGTTTGTCCTTGGCCAGGGCGCGTGCGGCGCCCTCGGCGAACCAGCCGCTGGCAGCGACGAGCTGGTTCAGGTGCTTGCCCATGTCCAGGGCGTTGTCGAGCGGCATGTTCTCCGCCGCCCGGAAGCTCTCCCGGGTGAGCCTCACGGCATCCCGGTCGAGCGCCGCGAGACGGCCAAGAAACTCGGCAGACAGTTTCTCCAGCGCCGCGTCGCCGTCGGCCAGTTGGTTGATCAGGCCGACCGCATACAGCCGTTCCGCCGGCACCAGGTCGCCGAACAGGGCAAACTCCAGGCCGAGCCGCGGGCCGATCAGGCGCGCCAGCACCGGCGTGCACACCGCCGCCGGGAAGCCGTTGCGCATTTCCAGCGCACCGAAGCGGGCGCCGCGCTCGGCCAGCACGAAGTCGCAGCCCATGGCCAGGGTGAAGCCACCGGCCACGGCATAGCCCTGCACCACCGCCACCGACGGCACCGGCAACCGGTGCAAGGCGTGGAAGATGCGCACCCAGTCCTCGTGCTGGCCGAGGATCTCGGCCCGCGGCTCGTCGCCGCGCTCGATCGCTTTCAGGTCGCGGCCGGCCGAGAAGTTGCCGCCGGCCCCGCGCAAGGCCAGTGCGCGCAGGTGCGGGTCGCCGGCCGCGGCCTCGGTCGCTTCGGCCAGCATGCGGGTGGTTTCGGCATCGAAGGCGTTGCGCCGCTCGGACCGGTCGACGGTCAGCGTGGTGATACCGTCGTCGTGTGCTGTGCGGATCATGGCGCTGGCTCCTGCAAACGATAAGGGCGGCCCGAGGGGGCCGCCCTTGAAACGGTAGCAGATCGGTTCGATCAGGCCAGCAGCGCCGTCAGTCGAAGTCGGCCGCCAGTTCCGCGCGCATCGCTGCCGGCAGTACGGCCATGTGGGCGTAGTTGTCATGGCCGATGGACAGGACGGCACGCACCGCCGGGTCGCGGAAGCGGGCGATCTGCGCCGGCGTGAAGGGGAAGTGCAGGAAGTGCACCGACGAGGTCTTGCCGTCGGGGGTGGTCCGCTCGACGCTGTCCTGCAGCTCCGGCACCGCGACGATGCGCTCGTCGTCCAGTTCGATGGCGACCGTGTCCTCGACATAGCCGAGGCCCCTCAGGATCTCGTCGCGGCGCACCGGGTCGGGGATCTCGAACATAAGCGTCGCCACCAACTCGCGGCCGTTGGGCACCAGCGGGGCGTAGGCTTCGAGCTCGTCGGCGATCTGCGCTTCGCCGCCCTTCTCGATGCGCAGCATCTCCTGGATCCGCCACCACATGGTGTCCCAGTTCTCGAAGTAGAATGTCGCCACCGGGCCGACGCCGAGCCGCCGCTGCTGCTTGCGGGCGATCAGCGCCTGCCGGCGCTCGGCGCGCACGGCCTCGAAGGCGGCGGGGTCGAGGATGTCGTCGCGGGTGATGGCGTACCGGTCGGGCATGTGAGTTCCTTGCATCTCGCTCAGCCGCCCAGGCCGTAGGCGGCGGCCAGGATCTGGATCGGGTGCGCCGTGGTCTTCGGCACCGGTGTGTCGGCGTCGATCCGTTCCAAGCCCTGGCGCAGGTGGTCGGACGCCAGCGGGCATTCCGAGACGACCCAGCTGCGGTTCTTCTCGCGCGCCTGGCGGAACACCGGCCGGCCGACTTTCAGGGCGATGTCGAAATTCTCTTCCATCACCCCCCAGGTTCCGCCGTGACCGGAACAGCACTCGATGACGTCGACCTCGGTGTCGGGGATCAGACGCAGCATCTCCGCCCCCTTGGCGCCCATGTTCTGGGCCCGGGCGTGACAGGCCAGGTGCAGGGTGACACCGCCCGCCACGGGCGCGAGGCCGTCGGCCAGGCCATGCGCGCGTGCCAGTTCGACGATGTATTCCGAGATATCGTAGGTGTTCTCCGCCAGGCGCCTGACGTCGGCATTGTCGGGCAGCAGTAGCGGCCATTCGAACTTCAGCATCAAGGCGCATGACGGCACCAGGGCGACGATGTCGTGCCCGTCGTCGATCCAGGCCTGCATCTCCGCCGCGACCTTCTCGGCGGTCTTCGCCACCTGCTCCAGGTCGCCCTGTTCCCACAACGGCATGCCGCAGCACGCGGGGTAGGCGATCTCGGTGGCAACGCCGTTCATCGCCAGCACATTGCGCGCCGCGGTGCCGATGTCGGGGTTGTTGTAGTTGGCAAAGCAGGTGGCGTAGATCGCCGCCTTGCGGCCGAACGCCGGTGCCTCGCGGTTCACCGCCGGAACGTCATCCTTTGTCTGGGCGACCAGGGTGTCGCGGTGATACTTCGGCAGCGCCGCCTCCGGGTGGATGCCGGCGAGCGAGCGCAGCATGTTGCGGCCGCCGAAGTTTTCCTCGTCGGTCAGCCAGTTGGCCACGCCCGGGGCGATGCGGGCCAGCTTGCCGTTGCGGTCCGTCTTGGCCAGTTGCCGGCGCACCATGCCGACCTCGCCGCGCTGTCGCTCTGCCGCCCGGTAGCGCAGCATCAGATGCGGGAAATCAAGGTCGAACTCGTGCGGCGGCACGTACGGACACTTGGTCATGAAGCACATGTCGCAGAACGTGCAGGCATCGACCACCGGGCGGAAGTCGGCCGATGCGACCGAGTCCAGTTCACCTGTCTCGCTGTCGTCGATCAGGTCGAACAGACGTGGAAAGGAGTCGCAGAGATTGAAGCAGCGCCGGCAGCCGTGGCAGATGTCGAACACCCGCCGCAGTTCGGCATCGATCTGCCCGGCATCGTAGAACTCGGGATCGGTCCAGCGGATCGGGTGCCGGGTTGGCGCGTCCAGGCTTCCTTCGCGCATGTCGATCTCGCTGTCGGGATGTGGGTTGTCGTTTGCCGGCGCGCCGGCTACGGCACCGAGGCCGGGGACATCACCAGCGATGCCCCCGGTTCACCCCGGTATCGTGCGCGGCGCCGGACGGACGCCCGGGCGTCAGTCGTCCAGGTTGTCGAGCGCCTTCTGGAAACGTCCGGCGTGGCTCTTCTCGGCCTTGGCCAGGGTCTCGAACCAGTCCGCGATCTCCTCGAAGCCCTCGTCGCGGGCCGAACGGGCCATGCCCGGGTACATGTCCGTGTATTCGTGGGTCTCGCCGGCGATCGCCGCCTTGAGGTTGTCCGAGGTACCGCCGATCGGCTCACCGGTCGCGGGATCACCGACCTCCTCGAGGAACTCGAGGTGGCCGTGGGCATGGCCGGTCTCGCCTTCGGCGGTCGAGCGGAACACGGCGGCGACGTCGTTGTAGCCTTCGACGTCTGCCTTCTGGGCGAAATAGAGATAGCGCCGGTTTGCCTGGCTCTCGCCAGCGAAGGCGTCCTTCAGGTTCTGTTCGGTCTGCGTGCCCTTGAGCGACGGCATGGGGGATCCTCCTCTGTAGCCTGCGGCATGGCCGGCGGCGCCGCGCCGGCGGTCGGGGTCATTGGGCGTGCCGACGACAGCCACGGCTGCGCCGCGATGTCCGCACGCACTTGCTTATATGGAAGCCGGCCGCCGGCTGTCAACGACTTCTGGAATTATTCCAAGAAATCGGTCAGGTGGCTGAAACAGCGATTGAAAATCAGTAACTTGCGTCCGACGTGGGGCGGACGCGAATCACCACGTCGATCCGGGAAATTTCCGTCCCGGCGGGCGAGTCGGGCAGGTCCGAAACGCGGATGGCATCGCCCGGGATGTCGCGCAACTCGCCGCTGTCCTCGATGAAGAAGTGATGGTGCTCGGTCGTGTTGGTGTCGAAATAGGTGCGCGTCGCGTCCACCACCACCTGGCGCAGCAGCCCCGCATGGGTGAACTGGTGCAGGGTGTTGTAGACGGTGGCCAGGCTGACTTTGATGCCGACCTGCTGGGCCTCGTCGTGCAGCTGCTCGGCCGTCAGATGGCGATTGCCGCCCTCGGACAACAGCCGCGCCAAGGCGAGCCGCTGCCGCGTCGGACGCAAACCGGCGCCACGCAACTGTTGCAGCACGTTGGCAAATGGACGCTCTGCCATATCGGCTCCTTTGCTCGCCACAGGATGCGAAGGATTCTTATACGGGCAATATGGAAGTTGCAAAAGCTGTAGCAAGGGTTAAGTGGAGGGCGGCGGGCCCACCGGGCGCCCCCGCCCGTCCCCGGTTTGGACTTGGTGGGGGCTTGAAATCCGCTATAGTTGCAAGTGCTTGCGCCAGTCCCGGCAGGGTGGGTCGAGGCGCGATAGAACCAGAGGCGACCATCACGACATGAGCAGCGGTCAGGACGGACAGGCGGCGGTGCAGGACGCCGCCTTCGAGCCGAAGTCGAGCTACAGCTATGAGGACCTGCTCGAATGCGCGCACGGCCGGCTGTTTGGCCCGGGCAACGCCAAGCTGCCGTTGCCGCCAATGCTGATGTTCGACCGGATCACCAAGATCACCAAAGACGGTGGCAAGCATGGCCTCGGCTCGATCATTGCCGAACTCGACATCCGCCCCGACCTCTGGTTTTTCAAGTGTCATTTCGAAAACGATCCGGTCATGCCGGGGTGCCTCGGCCTGGATGCAATGTGGCAACTGCTCGGCTTCTTCCTTGGCTGGCTGGACCTGCCCGGCAAGGGCCGGGCCCTGGGCTGCGGCAAGGTCAAGTTCTCCGGCATGGTGCTGCCAGACGTGAAGCAGCTGACCTTCCACATCGACGTGAAGAAACTGATCAACCGCAAGCTGGTGCTGGGCATCGCCGACGCCACGTTGACGGCTGACGGCGAGCCGATCTACGAAGCCGAAGACTTGCGTGTGGTCCTGGCTACCTGAGCGGACCAGCAGCACGAGAGGGAGCCATGCGACGGGTCGTCGTTACCGGCATGGGCGTGGTCTCTTCCATCGGCAACAGCACGGAAGAGGTCAGCCAGTCACTGCGGGAAGGCCGCTCCGGCATCGAGTACTGCCAGGAGTATGCCGACCTGAACTTCCGTTGCCATGTGCATGGCTCGATCAAGCTCGATCCGGCCGAGCATATCGACCGCAAGGCGCTGCGGTTCATGGGCGACGGCGCTGCCTACAACTACATCGCCATGCAGCAGGCCGTCGCCGATTCCGGCCTCGAGCCGGACGACGTCTCCAACATCCGCACGGGCATCATCGTCGGCTCCGGCGGGCCGTCGACCAGCAACCAGGTCTGGGCCGCGGACACCGCGCGCGAGAAAGGCGCCAAACGGGTCGGGCCCTATATGGTCACTCGCTGCATGTCGTCGTCGAACTCGGCCGTGCTGGCCACCCTGTTCGGCATCAAGGGGATCAACTACTCGATCACCTCGGCCTGTTCGACCAGTGCCCATTGCATCGGCAATGCCGCCGAGATGATCCAGTTCGGCAAGCAGGACGTGGTCTTCGCCGGCGGCGGCGAGGAGCTGGACTGGACCCTGTCGGTGCTGTTCGACGGCATGAACGCCATGGCGACCAACTTCAACGACCAGCCCGAGCGCGCTTCCAGGCCCTATGACCGGGACCGCGACGGCTTCGTCATTTCCGGTGGCGGTGGCGTGCTGGTGATGGAGGAGCTGGAGCACGCCAAGGCCCGCGGGGCGAAGATCTACGCCGAGCTCACCGGTTACGGCGCCACCTCGGACGGCTTCGACATGGTGCAGCCGTCCGGCGAGGGCGGCGTGCGCTGCATGCGGATGGCCCTGGGCAGCGGCAACCAGCCGGTCGACTATATCAACGCCCACGGCACCGGCACGCCGGTCGGCGATCCACCGGAGATCGGTGCGGTGCGCGAAGTCTTCGGTGCCGATTGTCCGCCGCTGGCGTCGACCAAGTCGTTGACCGGCCATTCCCAGGGCGCGGCCGGGGTGCACGAGGCGATCTATTTGTTGCTGATGCTGCAAGGGGACTTCATTGCCGCCTCGGCCAACATCGACAACCTGGATCCGGAATTCGAGGGCGTGCCGATCGCGCGCGAGCGGATCGACAACGCCGGCCTGACATCGGTGATGTCGAACAGCTTCGGCTTCGGCGGCACCAACGCCAGTCTGATCTTCACACGGTACGACGGCTGAGCCGGCAGTACCCGCGGATGCCGCGGCCGCCGGATCGGCACTAACGGAAGCAAAAAAACGGGCGAGGGATGGCGGACGCGGGCGACAGCGAGCTGATGAACGGCAAGCGCGGGCTGGTCGTGGGTGTGGCCAACGACCATTCGATTGCCTGGGGCATCGCCCGTGCGCTGGCCGGGGCCGGGGCCGAGCTTGCCTTCACCTATCAGGACGAGGCCCTGAAAAAGCGGGTCGAACCGCTGGCCGGCAGCGCCGGCAGCGACATCGTGCTGCCCTGCGACGTCGAGGACGCGGCCTCCGTCGATGCCGTGTTCGATCAGCTGGCGGCGCGCTGGGGCACGCTGGACTTCCTGGTGCACGCCGTCGCCTTTTCCGACAAGAACGAGCTGCGCGGCCGCTACATCGACACCAGCCGCGAGAACTTCCTGCGTACCTTGCACATTTCCTGCTTCTCGTTCACCGACCTGGCGCGCCGCTGCACGGCGATGATGCCCGATGGCGGCAGCCTGCTGACGCTGACGTACCTGGGGGCGCAGCGGGTGATGCCCTCGTACAACGTCATGGGCGTGGCCAAGGCGGCACTGGAGGCCAGCGTGCGCTACCTCGCCGCCGACCTGGGTCAGAGCGGGATCCGCGTCAACGCGATCTCGGCCGGGCCGATGCGCACCCTGGCCGGGGCGGCGGTTGGCGATGCCCGCTTCGTCTACGGCTACAACCGCCAGCACGCCCCGCTCCGGTGCAACATCAGCCTGGACCAGGTCGGCGGGTCAGGCCTGTACCTGCTGTCGGACCTGGCCTCGGGTGTCACCGGCGAGGTCATGCATGTGGACGCCGGCTTCAACGTGGTCGGCATCCCAAAGCCCAACGGCAACAACAACGCCGGCTGAGGGCGCGGACCGCGAATGGCGCCGGCGGTTCCACTGTATGCGCTGCGTCGACGGCACCATAGCATGACCGTTCATTGCCGTGCCGGACAGGCACTGCTGTGCACCTTCCTGATGCTGCTCGTCCTGCTGCCGGTGCTGGCATCGGCACAGAGCCGGGCGATCCTGTCGCCGCGCGATCGCTTTCAGCCGGTGCTGGCGGAAAGCGGCATGGTCGCCAGCCAGGAAGCGGTGGCGACCCGGGTCGGCGTGGAGATCCTGCGCCGCGGTGGCAACGCGGTGGACGCGGCGGTGGCGGTCGGCTTTGCCCTTGCCGTGACCCTGCCCCGGGCCGGCAACCTGGGCGGCGGCGGCTTCATGCTGATCCACCAGGCAGCCACCGGCGAGACCGTCGCCCTGGACTATCGGGAGATGGCACCGGCGGCGGCACACCGTGACATGTACCTGACCGGCACCGGCGAGGTCGACAAGCAGAAGGTGCGCTACTCGCATCACGGCATCGGCGTGCCGGGCACGGTCGCCGGTTTGGCTGCGGCCCAGGAACGCTTCGGCAGCCTGCCGCTGGCCACGGTGATCGCCCCGGCGCTGGCGCTGGCGCGTGACGGCATCATCGTCACCCCGGACCTCGCGGGCTCGCTCAAGTCCCGGGAAGAGCGGCTGAAGCGCTGGCCGGCCACGGCGGCCGTGTTCTTCAAGGCCGACGGCAGCGGCTACGAGGTCGGCGAGCGGCTGCGCCAGCCCGACCTCGCCTGGTCGCTCGCGCAGATCGCCGCGCAGGGGCCGGCGGCGTTCTACGGCGGCGCCATCGGCCAGCGACTGGCAGCGGACATGGCCAGGCACGACGGGCCGCTCACCTTGGACGATCTCCTCGCCTACGAAGTGCGCTGGCGCGAACCGCTGCGCGGGCGCTATCGCGGCGTCGAGATCGCCGCCATGCCGCCGCCGTCGTCGGGCGGCGTGCACCTGGTGCAGATGCTCAACATCCTCGAGGGCTACGACCTCAAGGCCTTGGGCCACAACGGCGCCGACAGCCTGCACCTGATGGTCGAGGCGATGCGCCTGGCCTATGCCGACCGGGCCCGCCACCTGGGCGATCCCGATTTCACCGCGGTCCCGGTGAAGGGCCTGGTGAGCAAGGCCTACGCCGCGCGCCTGCGCGCCGGCATCGATCCGGCCCGGACCCGTCCGTCGGCGGCGGTCAACGCCGGCGACCCGGCGCCCTACGAAAGCGCCGAGACCACGCACTACAGTGTCGTCGACGGCGACGGCAACGTCGTTTCCAACACCTACACGCTGAACTTTAGCTATGGCACCGGCATCGTCGCCGCGGGCACCGGCATCCTCCTGAACAACGAGATGGACGACTTCTCCGCCAAGCCGGGCGTGGCCAACGCCTATGGCCTGATCGGCGGCGAGGCCAACGCCGTGGCCCCGCGCAAGCGGCCGCTGAGCTCGATGACGCCGACCATCGTCTTCCGCGACGGCGCGCCCTGGCTGGTCACCGGCAGCCCGGGCGGCTCGCGCATCATCACCACGGTGCTGCAGATGGTGGTCAACGTGGTCGACCACGGCCTCAACGTCGCCGCCGCCACTGCGGCGCCGCGAATCCACCACCAGTGGCTGCCCGACCGGCTGTTCGTCGAGCGTGGCCTGAGTCCCGATACCCTGCGCCTGCTGCGCGCGCGCGGGCATCAGATCGACGAGCGCTTCGCCATGGGCTCGACGCAGTCGATCATGCGCATCGATGCGGACGGCCGCACGGTGCTGCTGGGTGCCTCGGACCCGCGCCGGCGCGGCTCGCTGACGGCGGGGTTCTAGCCCGTCCCGGTTCCGCTAGAATGACCGCGTCGTGCGGTCTGCCCTCGACGGCAGGCCGTGAAAAGAACCGGGACAACAAGACATGGAAACCGCCATCAGTGAAGACGGCCGACGGGCTGCGGAGGTCGACGTTGCCTTCGATGCCGTCGTCGTCGGCGCCGGCTTTGCCGGCATGTACATGCTGCATTGCCTGCGCGGTCTGGGTCTGAACGCGCGCGTCTACGAGGCCGGCCGCGGTGTCGGCGGCACGTGGTACTGGAACCGCTACCCGGGTGCGCGCTGCGACGTCGAGAGCATGCAGTACTCCTACTCCTTCTCCGAGGAGCTGGACCAGGAATGGACCTGGACCGAGAAGTACTCGCCACAGCCGGAGATCCTGGCCTACGCCAACCACGTCGCCGACCGGTTCGACCTGCGCCGGGACATCCGCTTCGACACCCGGGTGACGGCTGCGCGCTTCGACGAGGACGTTGGGCGGTGGCGGATCGACACCGACCGGGGCGACCGGATCACGGCGCAGTTCTGCATCATGGCGGTGGGCTGCCTGTCGGCCGCCAACAAGCCGCCGTTTCCAGGCCTGGCGGCGTTCCCGGGCGCGGTCTATCACACCGGCGAATGGCCGCACGACGGCGTCGACTTCACCGGGCTCAGGGTCGGCGTCATCGGCACCGGGTCGTCGGCGATCCAGGCGATCCCGATCATCGCCGAACAGGCGGCGGCGCTGACCGTGTTCCAGCGCACGCCGAACTACGCCGTGCCCGCCTGGAACGAGAAGCTGGACCCGGACTATGTGAAAGAGGTCAAGGCGCACTATCCCGAACTCAGGGCCAAGGCGCGGGCACGGCCGACCGGCTTCTACTTTCCCTTCAACATGGCCTCGGCCCTGGCGGCGACGCCTGATGAGCGCGACGCGCAGTACCAGGAATTCTGGGACCGCGGCGGCCTGCCGTTCCTCGGCGCCTACGGCGACCTGCTGTTCGAAAAGGCCGCCAACGACACCGTTGCCGAGTTCGCCCGCAAAAAGATCCGCGCCGTCGTCGACGACCCGGCGACGGCGGAGCTCTTGTGTCCGGACAACGTCTTCGGCTGCAAGCGGCTGTGTGCCGACAGCGACTACTACGCCACCTACAACCTGCCGCACGTGAAGCTCGTCGACGTGTCGGAACGGCCGATCGAGCGGATCAGCCGCGACGGCATCGTCACCGGCGGCGTCGAGTACCCTGTCGACGCCATCGTCTGCGCCACCGGCTTCGCGGCGATGACCGGCTCGTTCGACCAGATCGAGATCACCGGGCGTAACGGCCAGACGCTCAAGGAGAAATGGCGGGCCGGACCGCGCACCTACCTGGGCCTGGCCTCGGCCGGCTTTCCCAACCTCTTCATGATCACCGGTCCCGGCAGCCCGTCGGTGCTGGCCAGCATGATCCAGGCGATCGAGCAGCACGTGGACTGGATGGCCGACTGCATCGGCTATCTGCGCGATGCCGGGGCGGCGACCATCGAGGTCAGGACCGACTACGAGGACGACTGGGTCGACCACGTCAACGAGGTCTCCAAGGTGTCGCTGCGCTCGACCTGCAGCTCGTGGTACGTGGGTGCCAACCTGCCCGGGCGGCCGCGGGTGTTCATGCCCTATATCGGCGGCTTTCCGATCTATGTGAACAAGTGCAACGAAGTGATGGACAACGGCTACGAGGGCTTCGTCATCGAGGGCGGCGATGCCGTTGCTGCGACTCCGCAGGCCCGTTGGACGGAACGCTGGCACGTGCCGCTGGACATGGACGTGATCTCGCCGGCGGCGCTCGCCGCCGGTAGGGTGCCGGTGGTGTAGGCCTTCAGGCCGCAACGGACGCCGCAGGGAGACGGATGAGGGTTCTCGTCACCGGCAGCGCAGGCCACCTCGGCGAAGCCCTCATGCGAACCATTCCGGCAACGGAACACGAAGCCATCGGCCTGGATATAGTGGCCTCGCCGTTCACCCAGGCGGTCGGCTCCATCGTCGACCGTGGCTTCGTGCGGGACTGCGTCGCCGGCGTCGACGCGGTGATCCACACGGCCACCCTGCACAAGCCGCACGTTGCCACGCACAGCCGCCAGGACTTCGTCGACACCAACATCACGGGCACCCTCAACCTGCTGGAAGAAGCGGTCGCCGCCGGCGTCGGCCGCTTCGTCTTCACCAGCACGACCAGCGCCTTCGGCGCCGCGCTGGTGCCGGCGGACGGCGCGCCGTCGACCTGGATCACCGAAGCGGTGGCGCCGATCCCGCGCAACATCTATGGCGTCACCAAGGTCGCGGCCGAGGACCTGTGCCAATTGTTCCACCGCCGGCACGGTCTTCCCTGCCTGGTTCTGCGGACCTCGCGGTTCTTCCCCGAAGAGGACGACAGCAAGGCGGCCCGTGCGGCCTTTGCCGACGCCAACGCCAAAGCCAACGAGTTCCTGTTCCGCCGCGTCGACATCGCGGATGCCGTCGAGGCGCATCTGCGGGCGCTCGACGCAGCGCCGGCGCGCGGCTTCGCCCGCTATATCATCAGTGCGACGACGCCGTTCCGGCCCGACGACATGGCTGGGCTGCGGGCAGACGCAGCGGCCGTCGTCCGACAGCGGGTCCCCGGCTACGACGCCGTCTACCGGGCCCGCGGCTGGCGCATGTTCCCGGCCATCGACCGGGTCTATGTCAATGCCAAGGCCCGCGACGAACTCGGCTGGGCGCCGCAGTACGACTTCGCGCGGGTGCTGCGCCAACTCGACGCTGGCGAACCGGCCGGCAGCGAGCTGGCCCGCGCGGTCGGTGCCAAGGGCTATCACAGCGAGGTCTTCGCGGACGGGCCCTATCCCGTCGAGTGAGCCGCGTCGCGGAGCCCTGCGGCTTCGGCGAGAAGCCAGCGGCGCAGATGGTCGACGCCATCGCGGCGGACCGCCTGTGGCCGCGCGACGATGACGAAAGGATGATCGGTGGTAACGGGTGCACCGCCGACGGCGCGCAAGCGACCTTGAGCCAGCAGGGGACCGACGATGTGCAGCCAGCCCAGTGCCACCCCCTGGCCGTCTAGCGCGGCGTGCACGACGATGCTGTAGTCGTTGGAACGCTGGCCCGGCAGTCGCCCCTCCACGCTGACACCGTGACGGGCGAACCACTGGGCAAAGTCGAAGCGCGGTGCGTAGCGCTCGTCGGTGTGCAGCAGGTTGGCGTCCAGCAGGCAGCGGGGATCGTCCGGTCGCGCCAGTCCGGCGGCGTAGTCGGGCGCGGCAACGGCGGCGATGCGCTCGTCGGCGAACACCCACTGCGACAGGCCGCTCCAGCCGCCGTGCCCGAGCGGTATCCACAGGTCCGCATCGCTGGTGCCGACTTCGCGGTCGGTATCACGGGTCACGACCTGCAGCTCCACGTCGGGATGGCGTTCGCGGAACGCCGCCAGCCGCGGCATCAGCCAGTATGTTGCCAGGGCGGTGGAAACCGACAGCGACACGGTGCGGCTGGCCTGCGCCTGCAGCATGAGGTCGCGCACGGCGGTATCGATGAGCGCGAAGCCCGGGCGCAACCGGTCGAGCAGCTCCTCTCCTGCCGGCGTCAGCCGGATGCCGCCGGCATCGCGGCGGAACAGGCTGATGCCCAAGGCCGCCTCGAGCGTCTTGACGGCGTGGCTTACCGCGGGCTGGCCGATGCCGAGGCCCCGCGCGGCAGCGGTGAACGAGCCTGCGTCTGCTGCCGCGGCAAAGATCCGCACGGCCCGGTCGGATATCCCAGCTCTATGAATTCGATTCATGGGATATCGAAATTCGTGGCGTTGTGTATGCCCTGAACATGCATAGGATAAATAGTAGCGGTGACGCATCTCGGCCGGAAGGGCATGCCATGGCAGATCGCATCGGCTTCATCGGGCTTGGCACCATGGGCGGCCCGATGTGCGTCAACCTGCTTGCCGCCGGCTACGACGTCGCCGCCTATGACATCGATCCCGCCGCGCTCGACGCTCTGGTTGCGCACGGCGCGACCCCCGTGGCGTCGGTGGCCGCGTGTGCTGGCGCCGCCGATCTGTTGCTGACCTCGCTGCCGCATCCCGATCACGTCGACGCGGTCATGCAGGGTGACGGGGCGCTCGCGGCGCTGCGCCACGGCTCGGTCTGGGTCGACCTGACCACCAACAGCGTCGATCAACTGCGCCGGCTCGCCGCGCTGGCGCCGGCCGGGGTCGACGTCGTCGACAGTCCCGTCACCGGCGCCGTCGACGGCGCCCACAACGGCACGCTGACCTTGTTTCTCGGCGGTGCCGAAACCGCCGTGCGACGCGTCCAGCCGGTGCTGGGCCATCTCGGCCATGTCATCCCCTGCGGTACGCTCGGCAGCGGCAATGTGGTCAAGCTGGTGACCAACCAGCTGTGGTTCATCCATGCCGCGGCGCTCGGCGAGGGCTTCGCCCTGGGCCTGGCCAACGGGGTCGCGCTCGACGTGCTGTATCAGGCGATCCAGCACAGCGTGGCGGATTCCTTCGTCGCCCGTCACGATGCGCCGTCGATCTTCGCCGGCCACTACGATCCCTCCTTTCCGCTCGACCTGTGCCTGAAGGACCTGCGCCTGATCGCCGACCTGCAGCGCACCGTCGGCGCCGATCTGAGCATGACCGAGGCCGCGCGCCGGGCCTTCGTCGCGGCCGGCGAGCGCTACGGCCTGGCCGCCGGCGAAATGCACGTCGCCAGGTGCATCGAGGACGATGCCGACCTGTCGTTCCGCCTCGACGGCAACTGGCCCACGCATTGGGAGGGGTCCGCCTGATGCGCGAGCTGCTGGACCTCGACAGCTACCCGATCGACGCGCCCAAGGGCGCGCGCTACGCCGATACCGTTGCCGCAGCCAGGTGCGCGCTGCAGGCCCGCGGTTGCGCGGTGATCAAGGACCTCGTCCGGCCGGCGGCGCTCCAGGTCATGTGCCACGAGGCCCGGGCGATCAAGCCGGCGACGCACTATTCCAATGCGCGCATCAACGCCTACTTCGGCACGGAGCCGGACCCGTCTCTGCCGTCGCATCACCCGGCGAACATCTTCATCGAGCGCAGCTCCGGCTTCGTCCCCGGTGACGCCTTTCCCGAGGCCTCCGTCATCGAGCAGGTCTACCGCTGGCCGCCGCTGCGCGCCTTCCTGGCCGACTGCCTCGAGGTCCCGGCGCTTTACTGCTACGCCGACCCGCTGGCCTGCCTGACCATCAACGTGCTGGAGCCGGGCCAGCAGTTCAGCTGGCACTACGACAACAACGACTTCGCCGTCACCGTGCTGCTCGATGCCGCCGACGCGGGCGGGCTGTTCCGCTATGCCCCCAACATCCGCTCGCGCGAGGACGAGAATGCCGCCGCGGCCGCGGACGTGATGTGCGGTGACGAGACGGTCGTCCGCACCCTCGATCTGCAGCCCGGCGATCTGCAGATTTTCCGCGGCCGCTATTCCCTGCACGAGGTCACGCGTGTCGACAGCGGCTTGCGACCCCGCCTCGCTGCGATCTTCGCCTATACCCAGGAGGACGGCCTGATCGGCGGCCTCGAGCGCACGCAGCAACTGTTCGGCCGCACCCTCGAGGTCCATCGGCGCGCCGCGGGCAGGTCCGTGCGCACCGACGTCCTGCGCGACTGAGCGCGGTAAGCAGATCCAAGCCGGACCACGCGGATTTGCGCCATATCCTGTAGACTGGGACGGCGCGGGCCGCACCGGTGAGAGCGGGGCGGACCAAACAGACAAGCGGCGGCAAACGCCGCGTCGGTGAGACGAGGAGGACGCGCCGGATGACGGACCGCAAACCGGTCGAAGACTGGACCACCGATTTCGATATCTTCGACGACGCCTACACCCGCGATCCCGCGCCGGTGTGGCAGGAGCTGCACGCCAAGTGCCCGATCGCCCATACCGGGCGCGGCGGCGGCATGTGGATGGCGACGAGGTACGACGACGTGCAGGCGCTGGTGAGGCTGACGTCCGAGCTGTCGAACCGACAGGTGAGCATCGCCCCGCTGCCGCCGCACATCGATCCGCTGGCCGACTACCACAGCGAGCTGACGCCGCCGATCAGCGCCGACCCGCCCGAGCACGTGCAGCTGCGCCGGCTGATCCTGCCCCTGTTCACGCCCAAGGCGGTGGAGGCGCACCGACAGTTCACGGAAGATCTTTGTCACGAGCTGATCGATGCCTTCATCGACCGCGGTGCCTGCGACGCCGCGGTCGACTATGCGCAGCAGCTGACGCCGCGGGTGATCGGCCACATGCTGGGCATCGATCCCGCCCGCAGCGACGAGTTCGTTGCCTGGGTGCGCGGCTTCGTCGAGTACGGCTTCGACGATTCCGAGCTCAGGTCGAAGAGCCGCATCCAGATGCGCGACTTCTTCGGCGAGATGGTGGCCGCGCGCCGCGCCGAGCCGGGCGACGACTACATCTCCCGCCTGCTGGCGCAGGAGCTCGACGGCGAGCCGCTGGGCGACCGCATGGTCGTCAACTTCTGCCTTTTGCTGCTGGTCGCCGGCATCGACACCACCTGGAGTTCGCTGGGCTCGTCCCTGCTGCACTTCGCCAGCCATGCCGACGACCGCCGGCGCCTGGCTGCGGAGCCCGAGCTCTGGCCCACGGCCGTGGAAGAGCTTCTCTGCTTCTATGCCCCCGTCTCGGTCGGCCGCATCGCCATGGAGAACACCGAGTTCGAGGGCGTCACCTTCAAGCGTGGTGAGCGGCTGATGTTGAACTTCCCTGCCGCCAACCGGGATCCGGAGGCCTTCGAGCGGCCGGATGAATGCCTGCTCGACCGAGAACGCAACCGCCATCTTGCCTTCGGTATTGGCGTGCACCGCTGTGCCGGCTCCAACCTGGCGCGCATGGAGATGCAGGTCGCGCTGCAGGCCTGGTTCGAGCGCATTCCCGAGTTCGAATTGAGCGACCCCGACAAGGTGACCTGGGCCGCCGGCCAGGTCCGCGGCGCCCGCAACGTGCCGGTGACGTTCTGATCGAGCCAGGCAGCCGGCCGGCCTATCGCGCGACCGACAGCTGCGGCTTCACCGCGTACATCGCCGCGTCGGCAGTGCCGAGCAGTTCCTTGACGGTCCTGCCATGGTCGGGGAACAGGGCGAAGCCGATGCTGCCATGGACCTGGAGGCGCGCCTCGGCCAGGTCGAAGGGCGCCGCCATGACCTCTTGGATGCGCGCGGCCATGGCATACGCCCCGTTCAGTGAGCCGCCCGTGTTGAGGATGACGACGAACTCGTCACCGCCCAGGCGGAAAAAGGCGTCGCTGTTGCGGCCCACCTGCTGCAACCGTTGGCCGACCTCGGCCAGCACCTCGTCACCTGTCAGGTGCCCGTAGGTGTCGTTGATGCGCTTGAAGTCGTTGAGATCCATGAACAGCAACGCGAACTCGGTTTCGTTGCGGTTGGCAATGGCAACCTGACGCGCGATCTCGATGTCGAACAGGTTCCGGTTGCCCAGGCCCGTCAGCGAGTCGTGATGCGCCATGTAGGCAATTTCCTCGCGAGCCTGGGCGAGCTGACGCTGCAGCGATGTCCGATCCATCGCGTGGCGGATGGCGCGCGCGAGCCGCAGCGGGCTCAGCTCCGACTTCGGCACATAATCCAACACGCCCCGCTTCATCGCCTCGACCGCGGTCTCCTCGCAACCGCTGCCGGTAAGCATGATCACCGGCGTGCTCGGCTGTCCGTCGACGCCATTCATCTTGTCGACGACCTCCAGGCCGTCCATGTCCGGCAGGCGATTGTCGAGCAGGACGCAGTCGTGCCCGTCGGATATGGCTGCCAGACCAGATCGGGCGTCTACGGCCTCGTCGAAGCGAATGTCGTCAAAAGCCTCGACGAGCATGCGCCGGAGCGCCTGCCGGTCGACTTCATCATCGTCGATGATCAGGATGTGCAGCATGGTTCAGGCATTGGGAAATTCGACCAGGCGCCAATAGTGGTCCAGCATGGCCACCGCCTCCATGAAGGTTTCGCCAGCCCTTGTCTTATGGATGTAGCCGGCGACGTTGTAGTCGTAGGCCTGGACCTTGTCCGACTCCTCCGCCGAGGTGGAGAGAACGAAGACCACACTGCTATGCAGCTTTGGGTCCTTGCGGATGGCATCGAGGAACTCCAGACCGGTCATTCGCGGCATGTTGAGGTCGAGCAGGATGATGTGTGGCGTCGGAAACCGCGGCTGGCCGTCCTCGCCACGCAAGATCTGCAGGCCCTCGACGCCGTCGCGGGCGACGGTGAGCGGGTTGGCGATGCGCATCCGGGCGAAGGCCCGCCGGATGCCCTCGGCGTCGATCTCATCGTCTTCGACGAGCAGGATTGAGACGGGGGTGGTGTTCATGACTTGTCCTTAGGCCAGGTGAAGCGGAACATGGTGCCTCTGGCGACGGCAGGGGACGACAACACCTGGATCGAGCCGCCCTCCTGTTCGATCACCTTCTTGACGATGGCGAGCCCCATCCCGCTGCCTTCGAGCTCGTCGCGCGATTTCAGGGTCTGGAACATCCGAAACACGCGCTCGTGGTAGTCGGCGTGGATGCCCGGGCCATCGTCGGCAACGACGAACTCGATGAACTGTTCGCGCTCGAGCGCCGCGATGCGAACCTGGCCGACATCACGGTCGTGGTGTTTGATGGCGTTGCCGACCAGGTTCAACAGCACATGCTGGAAGGCGTTGGCGTCGCCGACGACCGTTGGCATCGTATCGGCGTACTCGACGCGGAAGCCTGCCGGCAGATCCAGCAGGTCGACGGCGTGGCGAATCGCTGCCCGCGGATCGAAGGTCCTTGCTTCGACCGTGCTTCTGCCGATGCGGGAGTACGCCAGCAGACCGTTTAGCAGGTCATCCATGCGCGTCACGCGGCCTTCGAGTAACGCCAGGTGACGCGCGCTGTCGCCGCTGAGACTGCCGCCCAGATCCTCGCGAATCCAGTTCGACAGCTGCTTCACGCCACGCAATGGCGCTTTGAGGTCGTGCGAAGCAACGTAGGCGAATTGCTCGAGCTCCTGGTTCGAGCGCGCCAGCTCCTGGTTTGAGCGCGCCAGCTCGACCGACTTCAGGGCGCTGTCATGACGGGATTTCATTGCTATGGCGAGCAGCAGAACCATCAGCAGACCGCCCAAAAGAGTAAGTTCCGGCAATCTCGTGCTCTGGGCCCGACGCATCGACTGGTTGGGCCACGACTGCACGTCCCAGGTCAGGTCGCGGACGGCAAACGTGCCGACGTGTGCGAAAGATGCCATCTCGGTCAGCGGGTCGACGATTTGCTCATGGATGACGTCGCCGCCGGCGCGGAAGACGTAGGAGAAGCGGTCGCCCGAATGCTCCTGCAGGAGCGGGCCGAGCAGCATGTCGACTCTGATCACGCCGCGCAGGAAGCCATCGAAACGGCCGTCGTTGTACAGCGGCACGTAGACGTGAAACCTCGCCGCGTTCTGTGCGTTCGGCGGGAACTGGCGGACGAACGGCGTTCCCTCGGTGTGGCTTTCCTGCAGCACGGCCTGCAGGTCAGAGATGCCATCGATGTCCGCATCGGCCGATACGGTGACCGCCGGCTGATGCCAACGCGCCAGCAACGCTGAATCGATCCACGCGAGGCTTTGCAGACCGTACATGTGGTCGATGTAGAGCGCGGCATCCCGATCCCATTCCGCCCGCGGCACACCACCGCGCACGTTCCAACGGTCGGCCATGCGGACGAGAGCATTGATCTCGTCCTCGATGAGCACCTTGAGTTCAAGGCGGAAGCTCGCCTGATCGGCGGCTGTGGCGCGGCGGATCTCGTCGGACTCGTGCTGGCGCAAGGCCAAGTGCAGCGACAGCACCAATATCGATCCGACAATGACGAACGCGGCGATCCGCCAGCGCAAGGTCGGCGTCGCCGCCGCCGGGGCCAGCTGTCGGCCCAGGAAGTAAACAGCGATGCCAAGAAGTACACATCCTACCGCCGTATGCAGGGCCATACGCGTGAACGACGCCCAGCCATCACTGGATTCGACGCCGGCCATGGAGGCAACGATGGCCGTGCCGCCGATCCCTGCGGTCGCGGCGCCAAGGGAGATGATGGCGTTGGCTTTCAGATGCGGCGCCCCGGGTGGCCACGTCAGATTCAGCGCAATGCCCGCCAAGACGAAGCAGAACGCCGTGCTCGGCGCCATACGATCCGGCTGAGCACCGCCGTCGGCGGCAGCGCTGGCGAAAAACAGCTTATCGATGCCGACGTCGAGTCCGAAGGCGTGTCCGACCAGCGCCAGCGCGCCAATGGCGGTGACCGGTGCACCGAGCAGTGCCGACGCCAGCGGCCGCCCGCTGAGCGCGGCGATGGTCGCGGCGCCGGCGATGGCGAAGGCGATTGCCGCATTGAACGGCATGGGCGGATCGCCGGGCTGGAGTTGCAGCAGGTTGTGGCTTTGGGTCTGAAGCGCTGCAAGGGCAACCAGGCCCAGCACAATAGCGAGTATGCCTGCCGCCCAGGCGATTGCCGGGAGCCTGACGTGCAGGCGAGGGATGAGAATTACTCCCAGTTGCATAGCGGTACTTTTAGGTCGAAATCCTAAACGCTTTGGTAACGCCGCTGTGCCTGACCCGCGTTCGTCCAGGGCGGTTTGATGCCGAGGCGTCGGAGATGACCCGGATAGGTTCAAGGCGTAGGCTGATCCAAGACGAAGGACATGGGGAGGACGGGTCATGCGGCTTGAACACAGGACGGCGATCATCACCGGGGCGGCGTCGGGCATCGGCCAGGCCTCGGCGCAGCTGTTTGCCGACGAGGGTGCCGGCGTGCTGGCCGTCGACCGGCCGGATAGCGGCCTGGCCGAAGCTCATGCCGGCCGCGAAACGATCGCTACTCTGGAACAGGACATCGCCGACGCCGGTGCGCCCGAGACCATCATCGCCGCCGCGCTGCGGCACTTCGGCCGGCTCGACATCGTCTTCAACAACGCCGGGATCTCGTTCAACGCGCTCGCCGACCGGCAGACCGATGAAGAGTGGTCGCGCACGCTCGACGTCAACCTGACGGCACAGTTCCGCCTGGCCCGCGCCGCCGTGCCGCAGCTGCAGGACTCGCCGGCGCCGCGCATCATCAACACCGCTTCGGTGATGGCGCGGATGACCGACTACGGCCTGGTCGCCTATTGCGCCTCCAAGGCCGGGGTCGCCGGGATGACCCGCGCGCTGGCCTGGGACCTGGGCAAGTACGGCATCACCGCCAACTACATCGAGCCGGGGGCGATCTATACCGGCCTCACCCGGAACAATTTCGACGACCCGGAGATTGCCGCCGTCTGGGCCAAGAAGGCGGCGCTGCGGCGTCTGGGCCAGCCAATTGACATTGCCCGCGCGGCGCTGTTTCTGGCCTCTGACGATGCCGCCTTCGTCACCGGTCACGGCCTCACGGTGGACGGCGGCCTGACCTTGCGCACCTGAGCGGCGCCCGACGGAAGGAGCCGAGCCGCCATGTTGGATATCAAGGCCTTGACCTTTGACGTCTTCGGCACGGTGGTCGACTGGCGCACCAGCATCATCCGCGAAGGCGAGGCTTTTGGCCGCGACAAGGGCCTGGAAATCGATTGGAACGCCTTCGCCCTGGCCTGGCGCGGCAAGTACCAGCCGGCGATGGAACGGGTGCGTGCGGGCGACGTGCCGTTCACCAAGCTGGACGTCCTGCACCGGCAGAACCTGGAAGAGGTGCTGGTCGAATTCGCTATCGACGGCCTGAGCGAGGCCGACAAGCAGCACCTCAACGACATCTGGCATCGCCTGCAGCCCTGGCCGGACTCCGTCGAGGGCCTGAACCGGCTGCATCGCCGCTTCATCCTGGCGACGCTGTCGAACGGCAACGTCCGGCTGATCGTCGACATGGCGCGCAACGCCGGCCTGCCCTGGGACATGGTCCTGGGGGCGCAGATCGCCGGTCACTACAAGCCGCAGCCCGAAGCCTACCTGAACAGCGCTGCCGTCCTCGACCTGGCGCCGTCGGACTGCCTGATGGTCGCGGCGCACAACAGCGACCTGGTGGCGGCCGCGGCCTGCGGCCTGCGCACCGCCTTCGTGTGCCGTCCGGGCGAGTACGGTCCGACCCAGGACTTCGACCAGGAGGCCGAGAACGACTACGACGTCGTCGCCGACGACTTCCTGCATCTGGCGGCGCAGCTCGGCTGTTGAACGCCCATGGCCGCCTCCGGCACGCCAGCCTCATGCGACGTTGCCGGGCCCGGCCCGTCGACCTGATCTTGCGCCATGGCTGACGCCCCGTCCGGCTTCCGCCGCGCCCTGATCCTGGTCACCCTGACCAGCACCGTGGCGCTCTATGCGATGACGGTGACCATCGCCAACGTCTCCCTGCCGCAAATGCAGGGCGCGCTGTCGGCGACCACCGATCAGATCGCCTGGGTCGTCACCTTCAACATCGTCGCCACCGCGGTGGCGACGCCGATGACCGGCTGGCTGACGGCCCGGTTCGGTCAGCGCAAGCTGCTGCTGGGCGCGGTCGGCGGCTTCGCCGTCGCTTCGCTGCTGTGCGGCCTGGCGGATTCGCTGGAGATGCTGGTGCTGTTCCGGGTGCTGCAGGGCGCCTTCGGTGCGCCGCTGCCACCACTCAGCCAGGCCATCGTGTTGCAGACCTACCCGCAGCGGCTGCACGGGCCGGTGACGGCGGTGTTCGGCATGGGCGTGGTGCTGGGCCCGATCATCGCTCCGGCGATCGGCGGCTATCTGAGCGAGGAGTACGGCTGGCGCTGGGTGTTCTACATGATCGTGCCGTTCGCCGTGGCCAGCTTCATCGCCTGCTGGGCCTTCGTGCCGGAGGGCGGCCGCCAGGCCAGGGTCCGGCTGGACTGGACCGGCTTCCTGGTGATCTCGGCCGCGGTGGCCAGCCTGCAGCTGATGCTGGACCGGGGCGAGCGGCTGTCCTGGTTCGAATCGCCGGAAATCGTCATCGAGCTGTCGATCGCCGTGATCGGCCTCTACCTGCTGCTGGTGCATTCCGCCACGCACGACCGGCCGTTCCTCAACCCAGCCTTGTTCCGGGATCGGAACTTTGTCGTCGGCATGCTGCTGACGTTGATTTTCGGCATGCTGAACTTCACCCCGATGACCCTGCTGCCGCCGATGATGAAGGCGCTGCAGGGCTATCCGGACTCGGTCATCGGCGTGCTGCTGGCGACCCGTGGCGCCGGCACCCTGCTTGGCTTCTTCGCCCTGCTGATCGGTGCCCGGGCCGATCCGCGGATCTGGCTGGTGCTGGGCTTCGGCCTGCAGGGCCTCGCCGGTCTGTACATGACCGGCTTCGACATCACCGTGCCTTACGGCAACATCGTCGTCGCCTCGTTCCTGCAGGGTCTGGGCGTCGGTTTCCTCTGGGTGCCGCTGACGCTGATCACCTTCTCGACCCTCAACCCGGTGCTGCTGCCGGACGGCTCGGCGATCTTCCACCTGCTACGCAACCTGGGCTCGTCGATCCATATCTCGATCAGCGTCGCCCTGGTGCTGCATACCACCAAGATCAACTACGGCCACCTGACCGAGGCGATCTCCGCGTTCGAGAAGCAGCTGCAGTTCCCCTGGGTGCTGGGGCACTGGAGCGCCGACAGCACCGGCGGCCTGGCGGCGCTCAGCGGCGAGGTGCAGCGCCAGGGGCTGATGATCGGCTATCTCAACGCGTTCTATTTCTATGCCTTCACGGCCTTTGCCGTGCTGCCGCTGATTGCCCTGGTGCGCTACCGAAAAGCCACGCACTGAGCACGGCGCCGTCGGGTGGCGCGCGGCCGGACCGGGCGGTGCTATACTGCCGGCCACGAACAACAGCCCCCGGCGGACCACGCGCCGGCGCGGCGGAAGATGGAGGAAAGCCGGTGGAACAGGTACTGGAGGGCGTGCGCGTCCTCGATTTCGGACGCTACATCGCCGGGCCGTTCTGCGGCATGCTGCTGGCCGATCTGGGGGCGGAGGTGATCCGCATCGAGAAGGTCGACGGCAGCGAGGACCGCTACACCGTGCCGGTCGGCCCCGGCGCCGAGGGCGAGTACAGCGTCGGCGCCATGTTCCTGCAGATCAACCGCAACAAGCTCGGCCTGACCCTGAACCCGATGAAGCCGGAAGGCCAGGAGATCGTGCGCAAGCTGGTGGCGACCGCCGACGTGGTGATCGCCAACCTGCCGGCGCCGACCCTGAAGGCGATGGGCCTGGACTACGACAGCCTGTGCGCGGTCAAGCCCGACATCATCCTGACCACGGTCTCCGCCTTCGGCTCGACCGGCCCCTATGCCGAGCGCGTCGGCTTCGACGGCGTTGCCGCGGCAATGTGCGGGATGATGCACCTGAGCGGCTATCCCGAGGAGCCGATGAAGGCCTACACGCCCTGGGTCGACTATGGCACCGCCTCCGCGGCGGCCTTCGGCACCATGGCGGCGCTGCTGCAGCGGCAGAAGACCGGCCGTGGCCAAGTCGTCGAGGGCACCCTGCTCGGCACCGCCCTGGCGTTCAATGACGGCTTCCTGATCGAGCAGGCGATGATCGAGGCCGACCGGGTCGGCACCGGCAACCGCGGCCAGACGGCCGCGCCCTCGGACACCTTCCGCTGCCGCGACGGCAACTGGATCATCGTCCAGGTCGTCGGCCAGCCGCTGTTCGAGCGTTGGGCCAGGCTGATGGGCGAGGAAGAACAGTGGCTCAACGACGATCGCTTCAAGGACGACATCTGCCGTGGCGACAACGGCGAAATCGTCTCGGAGCGGATGCAGCAGTGGTGCGGCGAGCGCGACCGCGAGGAGGCCATCGCCGCGCTGGAGGCGGCACGCATCCCGGTCGGCCATGTCTACAAGCCGGCAGAGACCTTGCGCGATCCGCACGTCACCGGCGCCGGCTTCATCCGCGAGATCGAATACCCGGGCGCCGAGCGCCCGGCGCCGCTGACCGAGCTGCACGTGCGGCTGTCCGAGACGCCGGGCAACATCCGCCGCCGGGCGCCGACGTTGGGCGAGCACACCGGCCGGATCATGGCCGAGCTCGGCTACGACGAGGCCGCGATCGCGGCTCTGCGCGAACAGCGGGTGATCTGAGCCGCGGCCAAGCCCTCACCCGGCGGCTGCGCCGCCACCCTCTCCCGCAAGCGGGAGAGGGTTGATCAGCCGGACTTTTGTTGAGGAGTCCCTCTCCCGCTTGTGGGAGAGGGAGGGGCCCATGGCGAAGCCATGGGAGGGTGAGGGTCCTCAGTCGCCGGGGTTGCTGGCGGCCTCGGTCTCCTTCGGCTCCTTCGGGATCTCCTTGCCGGTCTCCTGGTCGACCACCTTCATCGACAGGCGGACCTTGCCGCGGTCGTCGATGGCCAGGCACTTGACCCAGACCTCGTCGCCCTCCTTGACCACGTCGTTCACCGTCTTCACCCGGTGCGGGGCCAGTTCGGAGATGTGGCACAGGCCGTCGCGGTTGCCGATGAAGTTCACGAAGGCACCGAAGTCGACCACCTTGACGACCTTGCCGCGGTAGATCTCGCCGACCTCAGGCTCGGCGATGATGCCGGTGATCCAGGTCAGCGCGGCATCGATCTTGGCCTGGTCGGGCGAGGCGATGCGCACCGAGCCGTCGTCCTGGATGTCGATCTTGGTACCGGTGCTCTCGGTGATCTCGCGGATCACCTTGCCGCCGGTGCCGATGATGTCGCGGATCCGGTCGGTCGGGATCTTCATCAGGTGGATGCGCGGCGCTGTCTCCTTCAGCTCCGTGCGGTGCTCGCCGATCGCCTTGGCCATCTCGCCGAGGATATGCATGCGGCCGTCGCGGGCCTGGGCCAGGGCGTCCTGCATGATCGCCTCGGTGATGCCGGCAACCTTGATGTCCATCTGCAGCGAGGTGATGCCGTCGGCGGTGCCGGCGACCTTGAAGTCCATGTCGCCCAGATGGTCCTCGTCACCCAGGATGTCCGACAGGATGGCGTAGTTGTCGCCCTCAAGGATCAGCCCCATGGCGATGCCGGCGACCGGTGCCTTAAGCGGCACGCCGGCATCCATCAGCGACAGCGAGGAACCGCAGACGGTGGCCATCGACGAGGAGCCGTTCGACTCGGTGATCTCCGAGACGATGCGGATGGTGTAGGGGAACTCCTCCTTGCCCGGCATCACCGCGTGCAGCGCCCGCCAGGCCAGTTTGCCATGGCCGATCTCGCGCCGTCCGGTGAAGCCGAAGCGGCCGGCCTCGCCCACCGAGTAGGGCGGGAAGTTGTAGTGCAGCATGAAATGCTGGCGGAAGGAGCCCTCCAGGGCGTCGACGATCTGCTCGTCCTCACCGGTGCCGAGCGTGGTCACCACCAGGGCCTGGGTCTCGCCGCGGGTGAACAGGGCGGCACCATGGGCACGCGGCAGCACCCCGACCTCGGAGACGATGGGCCGCACCGTGCGGGTGTCGCGGCCGTCGATGCGCTGGCCGCTCTCCAGGATCTGGCCGCGCACGATCTTCTGCTCCAGCTTCTTGATCTGGTCGCCGACCAGCTGCGGCTCGACCGCGTCGTCGCCGGCGCCCTCGCCGGTCAAGGTCTCCATCGCCTTCGCTCGGCCGGCGGCGACCATATCCTGGCGCAGCTGCTTCTGCGGCTCGCGGTAGGCGGCACGGAGGTCCTGCTCGATCAGGCCGGCGAGGCGCTCTTCGAGGGCGCTGTGGTCGGCCGGCTCGGGCAGCTCCCACGGCTCCTTGGCGACCAGCTCGGCGAGCTCGATGATCGCCTGGATCACCGGCTGGAACTCGCGATGGGCGAACATGACCGCGCCCTGCATCTGCTCTTCGCTGAGCTCCTCGGCCTCGGACTCGACCATCATCACCGCGTCGCCGGTGCCGGCGACGACCATGTCGAGTGTGCTGTTCGGCATCTCGTCCAGACGCGGGTTCAGCACGTACTCGCCGTCGATGTAGCCGACCCGGGCGGCGCCGATCGGGCCCATGAACGGCACGCCGGACAGGCACAGCGCCACCGAGGTGCCGATCATCGCCGGGATGTCGGGATCGTTCTCCAGGTCATGGCTCAGCGCCGTGCAGATGACCTGGGTCTCGTTGCGGAAACCCTTGACGAACAGCGGCCGGATCGGCCGGTCGATCAGCCGCGAGGTCAGGGTCTCCTTCTCGCTGGGCCTGCCTTCGCGTTTGAAAAAGCCGCCGGGGATCTTGCCGGCGGCGTAGGTCTTCTCCACGTAGTGGACGGTGAGGGGGAAGAAGTCGATGCCTTGGCGGATTTCCTTGGCGGCGACCACGGTGCACAGCACGGCTGTCTCGTCGTAGGTCACCAGCACGGCGCCGTCGGACTGGCGCGCCATGCGCCCCGTTTCCAGCACCAGCTTGCGTCCGCCCCAATCGAGCTCCTTACGGTGGATGTTGAACATCAAATCTCTCTCTTTGCTTCCTTCTGGCCTTCCCTATGAAGGCCACCAGTGGCGGCGGCGACGCCGGCAGCCACGCGTGCGCAGCTGCGGCCGTGCCCCGCAGTCGTGAACCCGCCGTGTGGCGGGGTATCCGGTCTGATCAAAGTGTTGGCCACGCATCCTGCGCCAGGCCTCGCCAGCGTTATCGGCGCAGCCCCAGCTTCTGGATCACGTCCTGATAGCGGCTTTCGTCGTTGCGCTTCAGGTAGTCCAGCAGACGCCGCCGCTTGCTGACCATCTTCAACAGGCCGCGGCGCGAATGGTTGTCTTTCTTGTGGGTCTTGAAGTGCTCAGTCAGGGTCACGATCCGGTCGGTGAGGATCGCCACCTGCACCTCGGGCGAGCCAGTGTCGCCCTCACCCCGTCGATACTGCTTGATCAGCTCGTCTTTACGTTCGGCCGTAATCGACATCTCGGTCTCCAGTCAATTGAGCGGCATTACAGGTTGAATACGCGGACGGGCCGCACTTCGCCGTCCTCCGCCCGTGCCAGCGCGACGGGCCGGCCTTCGGCCGTCGCATACACGGTTCCCTCGACGTTGTTTGGGACCCTGATCGCCTGACCGCACTTCAGGCGGTGGGCTTCGGGGCCGGTCACGGCCAGCGCCGGGATGTCGACCAGCGCAATCTGGACCGGCAACAACACTTCTTCGAGGGCTTCCTTATGCCTCAACTCCCTGGCTTTATCCAGCGGAATCGCATCGCCTTCGCCGAACGGACCGACGGCGGTGCGGCGCAGGGCCGAGACGTGCCCGAGGCAGCCCAACTGTCGGCCCAGGTCGCGGGCCAGGCTGCGGACATAGGCGCCCTTGCCGCACTTGAGGGCGAAGCTGGCGTGGTCGGGATCCGGCACCTCCAGCAGCTCGAACTCGTCGATCTGCACCTGGCGCGCCGTCAATTCGGGTGGACGGCCATCGCGGGCCAGGTCATAGGCCCGTTCGCCGGCCACCTTGATGGCGGAAAAGGCCGGCGGTACCTGATCGATCCGGCCGATGAACCCGGGCAGAGCGGCGGCGATCTCGGCCGGCGACGGCCGTTGGCTGCTGCGCGCCAGCACCGTGCCTTCGGCATCGTCGGTGTCGCGCTGTTCGCCCCAGCGAACGGAGAAACGGTAGCGCTTGGCCTGATCCATCACCATGGCCACGACCTTGGTGGCCTCGCCCAGGGCAATCGGCAGCACCCCGGTCGCCAGCGGATCCAGGGTCCCGGCGTGGCCGGCCTTGGCGGCATCGAGCAGCCGGCGGACTTCGGCGACCGCGGCGGTCGAGGTCACGCCCTGCGGCTTGTCCAGGATCAGCCAGCCGTGCACCGGCCGGCCGCGCCGCCTACGTGCCATGCTCGTCGTCCTCTTGCGCTGCGTCCGGCTGCAGGTCGCGCCTGACATCGTCGCGGCGCAGCAGGGCATCGATCTGGCCGGCGCGCTCGAAGCTGTCATCGGGCTGGAAGCGCAGCCTGGGTGCGAACTTCGTGCGCACGCGCTGGGCCACCCGAGAGGCCAGCCAGGGGGCATTGCGGTTCAAAGCGCCGACCACTGCGGCCAGGTCGCGCCCGGCCAGCGGCATCACGAAGCAGGTGGCCTGACGCAGATCGGGGCTGAGCCTGACCTCGGACACGGTAATCGAGGCGTCGGCCAGCTCGGCGTCGTGGATCTCCTCCCGGGTCAGCACCTCGACCAGCGCGTGGCGCACCAGCTCGCCGGCCCGCAGTTGCCGTTGCGACGGCGCCCTCGCGCCACCGGCGCGCGTTCGTCTGCTCATGTCCGTTTCTCGTTCGCAGGGCCGGCCGGCGCGCGGCGCCGGCATCACAGCGTGCGTTCGACTTCCTCGACCTCGTAGAACTCGAGCTGGTCGCCCTGCTGGAGGTCCTGATAGTTGGCCAGCGACAGGCCGCACTCCATGCCTTCGCGGACCTCGTTGACGTCGTCCTTGAAGCGCTTGAGCGAGGACAGCGGACCGTCGTGGATCACGGTGTCGTCGCGCAGCAGGCGGGCCCGGCAGTTCCGCCGCACGATGCCCTCGGTGACCCGGCAACCGGCGATCCGGCCGACCTTGGAGATCGAGAACACCTGCAGGATCTCGGCCCGGCCGATCGAAGTTTCCCGCACCTCCGGCGCCAGCAGGCCGCTCATCAGCGCCCGCAGGTCGTCGACCAGTTCGTAGATGATCGAGTAGTAGCGGATGTCGACGCCGTTGCGCTTGGCGCCCTCGCGGGCCTGGGCGTTGGCGCGGACGTTGAAGCCGACCAGGAAGGCGTCGGAAGCCCGCGCCAGTTCGACGTCGGATTCGGTGATGCCGCCGACGCCGGCGTGCAGCATGCGTGCGGCAACCTCGTCGGTGCCAAGCTTCTCCGCCGCATTGACGATCGCCTCGAGCGAGCCCTGCACGTCGGCCTTGACCAGCATCGGCAGTTCCTTGCGCTCGCCGGCCTGGATCTGGCTGAACATCTGCTCCAGCGTCCCGCGCGCGCCGGCGGCGGCGCGCTTGTCGCGCATCAGGCCCTGGCGGTACTCGGAAACCTCTCGGGCGCGGGCCTCGTTCTCGACCACCGAGAACTCGTCACCGGCGGCCGGCGTGCTGTTCAAGCCCAGCACCTCGACCGGCATCGACGGCCCGGCCTCCTCCAGATTGTCACCACGGCTGTCGAGCATGGCCCGCACCTTGCCCCATTCCGAGCCGGCGACGAGAACGTCGCCCACCCGCAGGGTGCCGCGCTGGACCAGCACGGTGGCCACGGGGCCGCGGCCGCGGTCGAGCTTGGCCTCGACGACCACACCTTCCGCGGCACGGTCGGGGTTGGCGGTCAGCTCCAGGATCTCGGACTGCAGCAGGATCCCTTCTTCCAGGTTGTCGAGGCCGGCCTTGGTCGTCGCCGAAACCTCGATGCACTGCACGTCACCGCCCAGGTCCTCGGGGATCACTTCGTGCTGCAACAGCTCCTGCTTGACCCGGTTGGGGTTGGCTGCCGGCAGGTCCATCTTGTTGATGGCGACGATCATCGGCACTTCCGCCGCCTTGGCGTGATTGATCGCCTCGACGGTCTGCGGCATCACGCCGTCGTCGGCGGCAACCACCAGGATCACCAGATCGGTGACCTTGGCGCCGCGCGCCCGCATGGCGGTGAACGCCTCGTGGCCCGGTGTGTCGATGAAGGTGATGCGGCCGCCAGACGCGGTGGTGACCTGGTAGGCACCGATATGCTGGGTGATGCCACCGGCCTCGCCGGCGACCACGTCGGTCTCGCGGATCGCGTCCAGCAGCGACGTCTTGCCGTGGTCGACATGACCCATCACCGTGACCACCGGCGGCCGCGGCTGCAGGTCGGTATCCTCGTCCTCGTCGCCCTTCAGGCCGATCTCCACGTCGGCGGCGGAGACCCGGCGGATCTTGTGGCCGAACTCGGCGACCACCAGCTCGGCAGTGTCGGGATCGATCGCCTGGTTGACCGTCGCCATCACGCCCATGCCCATCAGCGTCTTGACCACGTCGACGCTGCGCTCGGCCATGCGGTTGGCCAGTTCCTGGACGGTGATCGACTCCGGCACCACAACCTCGCGGACGATCTTGCCCGGCGGCTCCTGGCCCTCGTCCTCCATCTGCTGGCGCTTGCGACGCTCGGCCTGGCGGCGCATCGCGGCCAGGCTGCGCTGCCGCTCGTCGGCATCGGTCAGCGCCTCGGACACGGTCATCCGGTTGGCCCGGCGGCGTGGTTCGCTGCGCGTCCGCGGCGGTGGCTGACGGCGCTCGCCCGGTCGCCGGGCGCGCCCGGGACGCTCTTCCTCGACCGCACCGCGCGGCTTGCGGGCGGGTGTCGCGGTCGGACGTGCGGCCGTCGCTTCGGCGGGCACGCGTTGCTTCTCGTCCTGCTGCTGCAGCTTGCGCGCGGCCTCTTCCTCGGCCTTGCGCCTGGCTTCTTCCTCGACCTTGCGCCGGTTCTCCTCCTCGTGGCGTCGCTGCTCGGAGGCTTCGCGCTCGGCCTGCAGGCGGGCCTCCTGCTCAAGCCGCAGCCGGGCATTGTCCTCGGCGCGCTGACGGGCCATTTCGTCCGCCTTGCGGGCGTTGCCGAGAGCCCGCGCGCGGGCTGCCTTCTCTTCATCGGACAGTGTGCGCAAGACATGACGTGTGCGCGTATCGAGGGCCGGCTTGGCCGCTTCGGCCGCCGGCGCGGGCGTGGTTTCGGCCGGCTCGGCCGCTGCCGGTGCGCTCGCTGGCGCCGGCGCCGCGGCCTCGGCCTTGGGCTGGGCGCCGCGGCCGACGCTGCGCTTGCGGCGTACTTCGACCTGCACCGTCTTGCGTGCAGCCCCCTTCCCGACGCGCGTGACCGTGCTTTCGCCGCCCTTGCGCGCTTCGAGCCGGCGGGTTCCGCCGCCCAGACTCAGGGTCTCTTTCTTGCCGCCGTCACTCAAAGTATCAATCCCGTTCCGTACTTAACGCGGGCGCACACAGCCATACCGATATTTCGCCTAATCGCGAAATCCGGCGAGGCGTGCACATTCAGCCCGGAAGCGTTTAGCCAGCCCGCCCGGGCGCAGCGCTGCATGTACCACATTTTCCCGGCCCAATGCCAAGCTCAATTCCTCGCCGTCAAACAGCTCGATGACCGGGGCGGGCACCTCGTAGCCCTTGGATTTAGCCGCAATCTTCTGCTTTCCGTGTCGCTGGGCATCGCTGGCGGTGAGCACGACGGCAACCTCGCCCGCGGCGATCGCCGCCGCCACCTGCTGGTAGCCGGTGACGATTTCCCCTGCCCGCCGGGCCAACCCAAGCAGGTTGAGACAGCTGCGGGCGAGCAGCTGCTCCACCTGGCGCGCAAGGTCGTCGGGCAGTTCCAGGGGCTGACGCGCCGCCCGGGCGAACAGGCGTTTGCGCTGTGCCGTCTCTACCGCCGGCCGTTCTGCCGACACCCAGATGCCGCGGCCGGGCAGGCTACCGGCGATGTCTGGCACCAGCTGGCCGTCGGGTGCAGCGACGAAACGCACCATCGCTGCGGGCGGCCGCGCCAGGCCGCTGACGATGCAGCGACGTTCGCTGCCGCCGTCGGTCGCGGACCCGTCGTTCGGCAATGGCGATGGCTCAGGCGTCGCTCGGTGCCCCCTCGCCTTCGGCCGCCGGCTCTTCGCCGGCGACGGCGGCCTCCGGCGCCTCGGGCTCGTCGTCGAACCAGTGGGCGCGGGCCGCCATGATCATCGCGCTGGCGTCGTCTTCGGCGAGGACGAATTCACGCAACAGGCCGTCCTCCGGTGAGATCAACTCGTCCACCGACAGTTCCGCGAAGTCGTCCAGCTCCTTGATCGCGTTCTCGCCCAGAATCACGAGCATACCCGGCGTCAGGCCGTCGATCGCCGCCAGTTCGTCGCTGACCCCCCCCTCGCGGCGCCGGGCGTCGTATTCCTCGTCGCGGGCGGCGAGATAGTCCTGCGCGCGATCCTGCAGGGCGGCCGCCAAGTCCTCGTCGAAGCCTTCCAGACCGGCGAGCTCGTCGATCTCGACGAAGGCGATGTCCTCCACCGTGGTAAAGCCTTCGGTCGCCAGCAGCTGGGCCATCATCTCGTCGATCACCAGGGCGTCCATGAACATCTGGCTGCGTTCGCGCAGCTCTTCCTGGCGCCGTTCGGATTCCTCCTGCTCGGTGAGGATGTCGATCTCCCAGCCGGTGAGCTGGGACGCCAGGCGGACATTCTGGCCGCGCCGACCGATGGCCAGACTCAACTGATCGTCGGGCACCACCACCTCGAACTTGTGTGCGTCCTCGTCCACCACCACCTTGACCGCCTCGGCCGGCGCGAGGGCGTTGACCAGGAAACTGACCGGGTCCGGCGACCACTGGATGATGTCGATCTTCTCGCCCTGCAGTTCGTTGACGACGGCCTGAACCCGGCTGCCGCGCATGCCAACGCAGGCGCCGACCGGGTCGACACTGGCGTCGTTCGACAGCACGGCGATCTTTGCCCGGCTGCCCGGATCGCGGGCGACCGCCTTGATCTCGATGATGCCGTCGTAGATCTCCGGCACCTCCTGGGCGAACAGCTTGGCCATGAACTGCGGATGCGTGCGTGACAGGAAGATCTGCGGCCCGCGGGCCTCTTCGCGCACGTCGTAGATGTAGGCACGCACGCGATCGCCCTGGCGCATACTCTCGCGCGGCAGCACCTCGTCTCGCCGGATCACCGCTTCGGCGCGGCCGAGGTCGACCATGACGTTGCCGTACTCGACCCGCTTGACGATGCCGTTGACGATCTCGGCCACGCGGTCCTTGTACTCTTCGTACTGGCGCGCGCGCTCGGTATCACGCACCTTCTGCACGATCACCTGCTTGGCCGTCTGCGCGGCGATGCGGCCGAAATCGATCGGCGGCAACGCTTCCGACAGCAGATCGCCGACCCGGGCGTCCGGATTGCGGCCCTGGGCTTCCGGCAGCGGCAGCTGGGTAGCACCGTTCTCGACCTGCTCGACCACCTCTAGCAGCCTGTAGAGCTTGATGTCGCCGGACTTCCTGTCGATCTCGGCGCGGATTTCGTTCTCGGCTCCGTAGCGCGAACGCGCCGCGCGCTGGATCGCCTCTTCCATCGCCTCGACGACGATCTCCGGGTCGATCGCCTTCTCGCGCGCGACCGCGTCTGCGATCTGCAACAGCTCCAGTCGGTTTGCGCCGACGACAACTTCCGTTTCTGCCATCAGTTCCGTCTCTTTTGCATCGTGGCTTCGATCAGTTCATCGGTCAGCTTGAGCTTGGCCCGCTCGATTTCGCCGTAGGGCACGGCAACGGTTTTTTCGCCCTGCGCGTCGGCGATGCGGATCAGCACCTCGTCGTCTCGGGCGCCCAGCAGGCGGCCACTGTAACGGCGGCGGCCGTCGACCAGTTGACGCAGTTCGATCTTGGCTTCGAACCCGGCGTGGCGCTCGAAATCCTCGAGCCTGACCAGCGGGCGGTCGATCCCGGGAGAGCTGACCTCCAGGGTGTACGCGCCAGGGATCGGGTCTTCGACGTCGAGCAGGGCCGATATCGTCCGGCTGAGCTCGGCACAGTCGTCGACGTCCATTTCGCGCTCGTCCAGCGGCTCGGCCATGACCTGCAGGGTCGGTGCACTGGCGCCCCCCATCAGGCGGACCTGCACGAACCGGAAGCCCAGTGCCGTGACCGACGGCTCGATCAATTGTTCAACTGCTTCGATCTGCATCTCGGTGGTCGGTATTGCCGCACCCGATGTCGGCGTCGCCAGCCTCGTTCCCGCCTGACGACGGCCGAAAATAAAAATGGGCCGTCACGGCCCACGAAGCTGACCGGCCCGGTGGGCCGGGTAAGTTGTTGTTGGCGGCTATATACGTTGCGCCGTCCGGCGAATCAAGTCCCGTGCCGGGCGCGGCGGCGGAAGCTCAGATAGGCCGGCCGGCGGCCGGCAGCGAGCGCCTTGGCTTCATAGCGGGTTGCCGGCCAGTCGGCCGGTCGCTGGCGCCAGTCGGTCGGTCGCCGGGCCAGCCATTCGAAGTCGGCGGCATCGGTCAGCGCCGCCAGAATCCAACGGCAGTAGTCCATGTCGTCGGTGGCAATGCGCCAAAGGGCGCCGTCGCGCAGCACCCGGGCCAGCTCCGCCACGTTGCCGGGATTGACGAACCGCCGCTTGTGATGGCGCCGCTTGGGCCAGGGATCGGGAAACAGCAGAAAGGCCCGGCCGATGCTGGCCGCAGCCAGTTCCTGCAACAGCGGTGTGGCGTCGTCCTCGACGATGCGGACGTTGCCGAGGCCATGGCTGTCGATGTGGCCGAGCAGCCGGGCGACACCGTTGCGAAACGGCTCGGCCCCGAGCAGGCCGACGTCCGGATTGGCGGTGGCCTGGGCGGCCAGATGCTCGCCGCCGCCGAAGCCGATCTCGAGCCAGACGTCGCTGACGGTCGGCGAGAACAGTCCGGCCGGCTCGAGGCTGCCCGGCGCGGCCGCGCCGGGACTGTAGCGCAACGTCGGTAACAGGGTTTCCAGCAGTCGCTGGCGACCGGGGCGCAGCGGCTTGCCGCGGCGCCGGCCGTGCAGGGTGCGACGGCGCTGCTCAGCCAAGCAGGGGCTTCAGCTCCGCGACCAGATCCTCGCGCTCCCAGCTGAAATGGCCTTCATTGTCCGGGTCGCGTCCGAAGTGGCCATAGCTGGCGGTGGGGCTGTAGATCGGCCGGTTGAGATGCAGCAGCTCGCGGATTCCGTTCGGGCTGAGGTCAACGTTGTCGGCCAGGAAGCGCTCGAGCTGCTCTTCGTCGCACCGGTTGGTGCCGTAGGTGTTGACGTAGATCGACAGCGGCTTGGCGACGCCGATGGCGTAAGCGAGCTGGATCGAGCAACGCTCGGCCAGCTCGGCGGCGACGACGTTCTTGGCCAGGTAGCGGGCCGCGTAGGCGGCCGAACGGTCGACCTTGGTCGGGTCCTTGCCGGAGAAGGCGCCACCGCCGTGCGGCGCCGCGCCGCCATAGGTATCGACGATGATCTTGCGGCCGGTGAGGCCGGCATCGCCGGTCGGACCGCCGATCACGAAGCGCCCGGTGGGATTGACGTAGAAGCTGTCCTCGGGGCACATCCAGCCTTCCGGCAGCACCTCGAGCACATACTTGCGCACCAGCTCGCGGACCTCTTCGCTGCTCGCCTCTTCCGTGTGCTGGGTCGAGACCACCACCGAGGTCGCCCGCACCGGCCGGCCGTTCTCATATTGCAGCGTCACCTGGCTCTTCGAATCGGGGCCAAACTGCGACGTCTTGCCGGCGTGCCGGTCTTCGGCCATGCGTCGCAGGATACGATGCGAAAGATGGATCGGCGCCGGCATGAGGGCGTCGCTCTCGTTGCAGGCGTAGCCGAACATGATGCCCTGGTCGCCGGCGCCCAGGGCCTTCTCTTCACCGGCATCAACGCCCTGGGCGATGTCCGCCGACTGCGGATGCAGCAATACCTCGACCCGGGCGGTGCGCCAGTCGAAACCGACCTGCTCGTAGCCGATCCGCTTCACCACGTCACGCGCGATCTGTTCCAGCTGTTCCTTGTTCTCCGCCACCTCGCTCGGGCCGCGGACTTCGCCGGCCATGACGATGGTGTCGGTCGTGGTCAGCGTCTCGCACGCGACCCGGGCGTGATCGGGATCAGCCGCCAAGAACAGGTCGACCACGGCGTCGGAGATCTGGTCGCAGATCTTGTCCGGATGGCCTTCCGAGACGGACTCGCTGGTGAAGAGGTAGGTGCCTCGCGCCAAGGTTGCCTCCTGCCTGGAGATGGGGGGAATGCAATAGGCAAGTGCCCTGGCGGTGGCCCGGGCAGAATCGCGGGGCGTTTGTGGCAAGCTTTGCGCGGCGGGTCAAGCACCGCGCCGCGACGGGCGGTTGACTCAGAGGCCGTTGCCGCGATCGTGGCCGCCGAGCGACTTGACCAGCTCGAACACCCGTTTGCGCACGCCGGGCTCGCGGATGCGGTAGTAGGCCCGGACCAGCTCGAGGGTCTCGCGCTTGGACAGATCCTCCTGGTCGAAGCTCGCCTGGGTGTCCTCGGCCATGCCGCCATGTCGGGTGGCGACGTCCACTGGCATGTCGTCAAAGAAGAACGACACCGGCACGTCCAGGATCCGGCTCAGCTGGTAAAGCCGGCTGGAGCCGATGCGGTTGGTCCCGCGTTCATACTTCTGGACCTGCTGAAAGGTCAGGCCCAGCGCAGCGCCGAGTTTCTCCTGGCTGAGGCCGAGCAGCGTACGCCGCAGCCGCACGCGACTGCCGACGTGCACATCTACCGGATCGGGATTAGCTGACACTGGAAAATGATCCCCCAACAACACTCGTTATAATAGTCAACAAACGCAATATGCGGCGGTCAACGATACCTTACCGCCTAGTGGTTGCATATGTATGTATGTAACGCCCGGCATTTGCTGTCAAGCTTACAGTCTTCGCTCGCTGGCGTCGTCACGGCCGCCAGGCAGGAAGGCAAGGATCAGCAAGAGCACCGACAGGGCACCGAATCCGAGGTCGGCAAAGCGGGCGTAAAGCGTCAGCGGCAACGCCGCCGGTAGCTTGGCGTCGATGACCCCGGCGGCGTCAAGCCCGAGCTGGTCGTCGACGCCGCCATAGGGATCGATGATCGCGGAGATCCCCGTATTCGCGGCTCGGACCACCGGCAATCCCAGTTCGACGGCCCGGGCGCGGGCGATCTCGAAATGCTGCCGCGGCCCGGCGCCCGGGCCGAACCAGGCGTCGTTGGTGATGTTGAGCAGCCAAGCGGCGCGCGCCGGCGCGCGCACTTCGTCGACGAACAGGATCTCATAGCAGATCAGCGGCCGCACGGGCGGGAGCCCTGGCAGGCGCAACAGCTGCGGCCCGACGCCGTGCGAGAAGTCGACCGGTCCGGCCGCGAGCTTGTCCAGACCCAGTCGCGACAGCAGCGGGCGCAGCGGCAGGTATTCGCCGAACGGCAGCAGGTGATGCTTGTCGTAGCCGGCGAGCACGTCGCCGCGGTCATTCATCACCACCAGGCCATTGTAGTAGCGGCGCCCGCCGGCGTCGTCGCGCCGGCGCGGCGTGCCGGAAAGCAGCAGGCCGCCCGGCGGCACGATCGCCGCGACCCGCGGTCGCCGCACCGTGTCGCGCTCCAGCAGGAACGGTGTCGCGGTCTCCGGCCAGATCACCACGGTGCCCGGCGCGCTGTCGCGGCTGAGGTCGAGATAGCGCTGCAGGTTGGCGTCCCGGCGTTCGGGACGCCACTTGTCGCGCTGCGGAATTCCGCCTTGGACCAGTCGCAACTGCACGGCGGTATCTGCCAGTTGCGGCGCCTGCTGCAGCCGCCAGTGGCCGTACAGGCCGAGCCCGGTCAACAGCACCACCCCGGCGGCGATGCCGGCGACGGCAAGCCGACGGATCCTGCGGTCGTCGGCCAGCAGCAGCGCCGGCCAGACTGCCAGCAGAACGGTAAGCAGGCCCAGGCCCTGAATGCCGAACAGCGCGCTGCTCTGCAGCAGGCTGTCCCAGCCGGTCCAGACGAAGCCGAGACTGTGCCAGGGGAAGCCGGTCAACACGTGCCCGCGCAGCCACTCGGCCAGGCCCCAGGCCGCCGCCAGCGCCAGGCTGCGTCGCCAGCCCGGTGCCGCCAGCTGCGCCAGCACGGCCGCCGCGCTGACGAACAGCGCGAGACCGCAGGAGAGGACGGCAACGGCGATCGGCATCATCCAGCCGAACCTGGCGGCATCGACCAGGAAGGCGTGGCCGACCCAGTGGAGGCCGACCAGGAACAGACCACTGCCGAAGGCCCAGCCCACGAGCGCCGCTTCGCGCCAGCGCCGGCAGCTGTCGAGCAGCAGGGCCAGCCCGCCAAATGCGAACGGCAGCAGCGCGAGCCAATGCCAGGGCGCAAAGGCTAGCGCTGCCAGCGCGCCGAGCGCCAGGGCCAGGCCGCCGCGTTGCCACAGCGGCCGGCCGGCCAATCGCCCGGCGACGCCGGTGGCGGCTATGACTGCGCTGCCCGGCGGCTTTCGGGCCACCGCACCAGCAACCGTTTGATGCGTCGCGGGTCGGCGTCGGTGACTTCGATCTCGACACCGCAGTCGTGCTGCACGACCTCGCCGACCTTGGGAATGCGTCCGAGCATGGCGAACACCAGGCCGCCCAGCGTATCGACTTCCTCGTCGACCTCGTCGGGCAGCAGATCGACGCCCAGGATCTTCTCCAGTTCCTCGATCTCGGCCCGCCCGTCGGCATCGATGGTGCCGTCGGGCAGATGGACCAGCATCGGCCCCTCGTCGATATCGTGCTCGTCCTCGATGTCGCCGACGATCTCCTCGACGACGTCCTCGATGGTGACGAGACCGTCGGTGCCGCCATATTCGTCGACGACGATGGCCATGTGGATGCGGGTGGCGCGCATCCGCGCCAGCAGGTCGACCACCGGCATCGATGGCGGCACCACCAGCACCTGGCGCAGTACCTCTTGCAGGCTGAAGGGATCGCCGCTGTCCCAGAAATCGATCAGGTCCTTGATGTGCACAAAGCCGACGATGTCGTCCATGGTGGTGCGGTAGACCGGCAGGCGGGAGTGATGGGCCGTGCGGAAGGTCGCGATCACGCCCTCCAGCGGCGTCGATGCCTCGACCCCGACGATGTCGGTGCGCGGCACCATGACGTCGTCGACCTGCAGCTCACCAAAGCTGACGATGTTGAACAGCATGGCCCGCTGTTCGGGCTCCAGCTGTTCGCCGGCACTGCCGCGTTCCTCGATGATCTCTTCGAGCGTCTCGCGCAGGTCGCCTTCGCCATTGGCGCCGGTGAGGCGGCGCAGCCAGCCGAGGATGCTGCTGCCGAAGCCGGTTCCGCCGGTATCTTCGTCCGTTGCCGGCGCGCCGTTCTGGCTACTGCTGCTCGACGAGGGTGGGTCCGTCATCGTCAGGCTTTCACAACCTCCTTCGGCCCGGCGCGGTCGCCTGGCGTGACATAGGGATCGGCTATGCCGAGCCGGGCCAGGGCTTCGACTTCCAGCGCTTCCATGACCGCGGCCGAGGCATCGTCTTGGTGATCATGGCCCAGCAGATGCAGGATGCCATGCACAATCAGGTGTGACAGGTGATCGGCCGGGCGCTTGTGCTGCTCGGCGGCTTCCCTCAGCACGACGCCAAGGGCGACGACGACGTCGCCCAGCAGCAGCGGTTGCGCCGCCGGCACAGCGCCCTCACCGGTGGCGAAGGCCAGCACGTTGGTCGCCTGATCACGACCGCGATAGCGGTGGTTCAGCTGCCGCGAGACCGTATCGTCGGTCAACAGCACGCTCAGCTCGGCCTCCACATGCAGATCCCGCGCGGCAACCGCGAGGGCGCCGTCCGCCGCCTGGCCCACCAGCGTCTCTGCCTCAGGCAGAGCGGTCAGCCAGTCCGCCGCGTCGATCGTGACTTGCAAGTCTGCTTTCATGCCGGTGTCCACCTCCAGTGGCCGTGCGGCCGACCGGCGGATAGTCGATACGGTTGTGGAAGGCGCCGAGCGACAGCGTTCGCGCGAAGGTTTCCTCCAGCGTCGCCAGATCGCCCAGGGTCAGCCCGCACTGGTCGAGCTGACCATCGGCGACCCGCTCGGCGATGATCGTACGCACACGCTCGCGCACCGCCGCCGGCGAAGGGTCTTTCAGCGCCCGGGTGGCGGCTTCCGTCGAGTCGGCCAGCAACAGGATCCCGGTCTCGCGCCGGCGCGGCCGCGGTCCCGGATAGCGGTAGTCTTCCTCCGGGCCGTTGTAGCCCTGCGCCCTGGCTTTCTCGTAGAACGCCCGCAGCAGCGTCGTGCCCTGGTGCTGGGTGATACCGTCGAGGATGGCGCGGCCGAGCCGTGCGCGCTGGGCGATGTCGATGCCGTCACGGATATGCGCAAACACCACCTGGGCCGACACCGCCGGCGGCAACCGGTCGTGGATGTTGTCGCCTTCGCGCTGGTTCTCGGCGAAATAGCTCGGCCACTGGATCTTGCCAATGTCATGGTAGAGCGCCATGACCCGGCACATCAGGCCATTGGCTTCGATCGCATCGGCCCCGGCCTCGGCCAGGTTCGCGACCATGGTGGAATGGTAGTAGGTGCCCGGCGCCTTCAACGCCAGCTCCTTGAGCAGCGGACTGTCGGCCGAAGCCAGCTCCAGCAGCCGTGGGTCCGTGGATTCATCGAAGATCAACTCGAGCACCGGCATCAGCCCCAGCGAGCCGACGCCGACCAGGGCGCCGGAAATCAGGGCCGCGATCAGATAGGGCATGTGCTCGGTGCCGAACGCCTGTCCGGACAGGATCACGGTGACGGGAAACACGGCGACCTGGGCCAACGCGACCGCGACCCCGGTCTTCAGCAGGTCGAGCCGGCGGCGGCTGTGCCGCGCCGCCGCACCGGCGACGAGCACGCCGACGATGTAATAAGTGACCAGCGAGACGTCGCCATTGACGCGAAAGGCCAGGAACAGGGTCAGGGCAATGCCGACCATCAGGCTGGTGCGGGCATCGACCAGCACCGAGACCATGACCGTGCCCAGGGCCAGCGGCACGAAATAGGCCGCCGCGGTGCCATCGAAGCCCATCACTTCAGCCAGGCCCAGACCGGCGTAGAACATCGCCACCGATACCGCCGCCGTGGTGCCGGCGACGGTCAGCGTCAGATAGGCCGCCTTGCGGCCGAAGGCATGCGGCACCCGGCCGCGGCTGAAGAAGATGCCGCCCAGCACCATGATCACGGTGAGCAGGCCGGCGACCGCCAGAGTTTCGCCCCACAGGGTGCGGGCCTCGGAGGATGCGTTGAGCAGCCGGGCCTTTTCCTGCACCGCCTTGGTCACCCGGTCGCCCTTGCGGACCAGCACTTCACCCGCCTCGATGCGCAGGAACACCGGCGGCACGGCTTCCACCGCCGCCTTGCGCATTTCTTCGGTCGCCAGGTCGTTGCGCTTCAGGTTGGCGCCGGCCAGGTCCTGCGCGGTTTCGAGAATCCAGGTGCGCACGTTGCGGGCGCTGCCATAGGGGGCGTCGCCGGCGCGGGCACGCATCAGCCGGTGCAGCTGACGCAGGTCGATGACGCCGCCGCTGTGCCGCAACTCCGACGCGATGCCGAGAACGCCGTCGCGGATCTGCATCGGCCGCTGGTGCGGCAGGTCACCGCGGTCGGCGACGATCATCCGGTCCAGGCCCATGTTGAGGAAGAAGTTGATGGCGATGGCGCCGTCGGTCGGGTCCTTCAGCTCTTCCAGCAGCGGGAAGATCGCCGGCTTGACCGCCACGCCAAGCTCTTGCTCGAACAGGCCGAGCCGGTCGGCGCGGGTCAGGCTTTCGTCGCCGGCCCGTTGCCGCATCCGGCTGAAGGCGGTGAACACCGTGTCACCGAGGGCGAAGTAGAGCTCGGAGTCGTAGTCGAAGACGACCGGCACAGCGGCCTCGGCGGCGGCCCGGCGCAGGGCCGTGCTGTGCTCATCTTCGACCAGGATGCCGCGCTCGGCCCTGAGCGTGGTCGGCGCGATGCCGTCCACCGGCAGCTCCGGCAGCCGGCTGCTGCCCGGCGGGGCCAGCAGGAAGGCAAGCAACAGCACGAACGCGACCACCGCGGGCACGTCGATCAGCGGCCGCCAATGCGACCAGCGCTCGTCGGCCTGCACGGTATGCGCCGTGCGGCCGAGCTCTTCACGCATTTCGGAGAGACTTTGCGGTTCGACCGGTTGATCGATTGCGTTGTCGCTGTCGCCGGGCATGTTCAGGACTTCTTCAGCAACCGGTCTTCGCGTTCTTCATAGGCGCGCACGACCCGGGTCACCATGGGGTGGCGCACGACATCGGCATGGCTGAATTCGATCATGGCGATTTCCGGCACCCGGGCCAGGATGTCCATGGCGTCGATCAGGCCGGACTTGGTGCCGAGCGGCAGGTCGACCTGACTGGGATCGCCGGTCACCACCATACGGCTGTTCTCGCCCATGCGGGTGAGGAACATCTTCATCTGCATCGGCGTTGTGTTCTGCGCCTCGTCGAGGATCACGAAGCTGTTGGCCAGGGTGCGGCCGCGCATATAGGCCAGCGGTGCGATCTCGATTTCACCGGCGTCGCGGCGCTTGACCACGCGGTCGCCCGGCAGCATGTCGTAGAGCGCGTCATACATCGGCCGCATGTAGGGATCGACCTTCTCTTCGAGCGCACCGGGCAGGAAACCGAGCCGCTCGCCCGCCTCCACGGCCGGCCGGGTGAGGATGATGCGGTCGACTTCGCCGGCCAGCAAACGGGCGACGGCCACGGCCACGGCGAGATAGGTCTTGCCGGTGCCGGCGGGGCCAAGCCCGAACACCAGCTCGTTCTGCTGCAGGGCGCGGACGTAATCGGCCTGGGTCGGCGATCGCGGCGTGATGATCCGCTTCTGCGTGCGGATCAGCGTGTCCTCGGCCAGGGTGCTGCCCTCGCCCGGGGGCGATGCCGACCTGCGGCGGCCGTTGCCGTCCTTGGCCGAACGTGCATTGCCGGCCTCGGCCATCCGCACCGCGCCATCGACGTCTGCGGCGGTCACGTCGAGGCCCCGTTTGAGCCGCTGATAGAGGTCGTCGAGGGCGGTCCTGGCGGCACGGGCGACATCCGGATCGCCGACGATGGCCAGGCGGTTGCCGCGCGGCACCAGGCTGACGCCGAGGCGCTGCTCGATCCTGGCGAGATGGCTGTCGTGCTCGCCATAGAGTGGTGCCAACAGGGCGTTGTCATCGAAATCGATGACAAGCGGCTCGTCCTGGCCCGTGTGCGATGTCGCCGTCAATCCGCACCCGGTGTGCTGTTGTCGGTCATGCGGCGGCGTCCGCGGTGGTGACGAGACGGCCGGCCAGACTGTTGGCCAGGCCGGTGCTGATCTCGACGTCGACGATGCGTCCCAGCAGCGCCGGCGGCGCGGCTACGTGCACTGCCTGCATGTACGGGCTGCGCCCAAGCAGTTGCCCAGGCTGTCGTCCTTGGCGCTCCAGCAGAACCGGCAACGTCCTTCCCTCGGTGTTCCGGTTAAACGTCGCCTGCTGATGGTTAAGCAATTGTTGCAAGGCGTCCAGCCGATCGGCCTTCACATCTTCCGGTACCTGGCCCGGCAGCTCGGCCGCCGGGGTCCCGGGGCGGCTGCTGTACTTGAACGAGTACGCCTGAGCGTAGCCGGCCTTGCGCACCAGGGCCAGCGTCGCCTCGAAGTCGGCGTCGCTCTCGCCCGGAAAGCCGACGATGAAGTCCCCCGAGAGGGCGATATCCGGCCGCGCCTGCCTCAGGCGGTCGATGCCGTCGAGGTACTGGGCCGAGGTGTAGCGCCGGTTCATCGCCGCCAGGATCCGGTCCGAACCGGCCTGGGCGGGCAGATGGAGATAAGGCATCAGCTTGGCGCAATCTCGGTGGGCGGCCAGCAGATCGGCACTCATGTCGCGTGGGTGCGAGGTCGTGTAGCGGATCCGCTGCAGTCCCGGCAGCGCCGCCAGACGTTCGATCAGCTGCGCCAGGGACAGGGTCTCGCCGTCCGCTGCCTGGCCCCGGTAGGCATTGACGTTCTGTCCCAGCAGGGTGATCTCGACCACGCCGCGCGCCGCCAGTTCGCCGGCTTCACTCAGCACCGCTTCCGGTGGTCGGCCATATTCCGCACCCCGGGTATAGGGCACGACACAGAAGGTGCAGAACTTGTCGCAGCCTTCCTGCACCGTCAGAAACGCGCTGGCGCCCGTTGCGCCGCGGGTTTCGGGCAGTTGGTCGAACTTCGTCACCGCCGGGAACTCGGTGTCGAGGACGCCGCGGCTGCCGTCGCTGCGATGGACCCGGGCGATCAGCTCCGGCAACCGGTGATAGGCCTGAGGACCGAACACCATGTCGACAAAGGGCGCCCGGGCGAGGATTTCATCGCCCTCGGCCTGCGCGACGCAGCCTGCCACGGCCAACAGCATGCGTCCGCCCTGACGCGCCTTGTGGTCCTTGAGTTGGCGCAGCCGGCCGAGCTCGGAGTAGGTCTTTTCGGCCGCTTTCTCGCGGATGTGGCAAGTGTTGATGATGACCATGTCCGCCGCAGCCGGGTCATCGGTCGCGGCATAGCCGATCGGCGCCAGAACGTCCGCCATGCGGGCGGAATCGTAGACGTTCATCTGGCAGCCGTAGGTGCGGATGAAAAGCTTCTTGCTCAAGGTCGATTGCGACGTTGTGCTTTGCCGTCCATGTAACGCGCCGGTGCCAGGTCAGGCACCGCGATAGCTGATATTGGCGTATCCGTGACCGGGGGCAAGCGGATCTTCTGTCCCGCTTATCGTTGCGGGCACGTTAACAAGCCCGGCAACGGAGTCAAGGAAACAGCCATCCGGCACGCCGACTATGGTTAATCCGCCTGCTCGCCGCTCAATCTTCGCTGGCCTTGTCCTGGCCGCGGACATGGTGGAGCGGCACTGCATAAAGCTCCAGCTTGTGGCCGATCAGCCGGTAGCCAAGCTCGGTCGCGATCTTTTCCTGCAGGGCTTCGATCTCGGGGTTCTGGAACTCGATTACCGCGCCCGTGGTGGTATCGATCAGGTGATCGTGGTGTTCGTCCGTCGCTTCTTCGTAACGCGCCCGTCCGTCGCCGAAATCGTGCCGCTCGAGGATGCCGACCTCCTCGAACAGGCGCACGGTGCGATAAACGGTGGCAATCGAAACGTTGGGATCCAGCACCAGCGCCCGTCGGTGCAGTTTTTCGACGTCGGGGTGATCGGCGGAATCCGACAGTACCTGGGCGATTACGCGCCGTTGTCCGGTCATCCGCAGGCCGCGTTCAGCGCACAACTGTTCGATACGCCTCGGCATATGTCCTTACCGTGTCTGCCTTGCCACTACTTTGTGACCAACTGCGGCCGACGCTCGGCCGGCGCCGCGCGGTTGCGATTACTCCGGTTGCCGGCGCCGACGCGAGGTGCCCAGGCCGATCTTCTTCGCCAGTTCCCGTCGCTGTTCGGCATACCTTGGTGCCACCATCGGATAGTCGGCCGGCAGGCCCCAGCGTTCGCGATACTGTTCCGGCGTCAGATTGTACGCGGTTTTGAGATGCCGTTTGAGCATCTTCAACTTCTTGCCGTCTTCCAGGCAGATGATGTAGTCGGGCGTTACCGATTTGCGCACCGGCACGGCCGGCTCCGGCTTTTCCGCCGCCGGCGCGGCTTCCTTGCCAAGCGCGGCGAGGGTCGCGTACACCTGCTTGATGAGTTGCGGCAGTTCGCTGACCGGCACCCCGTTGTTGGAAACATGCGAAGAAACGATGTCCGCCGTCAGGGTCAGCAGCTCGTTGACGTCAATCTGTTGTTCGGCCATTTCTGGGTTGGCCTCCGTCGACCTTGGGTAGTTCAATACACGAACATCTATATATTACTGATCTAATACACTTGCAATAACTAGAGAGTTGGCAAAAAAGTCCAAAAGTCGAGAAAATTCATGACAAGAACCGATTTCGACAAGACAGACCATTTTCTCGACATTACGGCGTTCGTTTGTCCGATGACCTTCGTGCGGACCAAACTGCTGCTCGAACGCATGGCCCCCGGCGAAACGGCGCTGGTCCGCCTGAATGCCGGCGAGCCGCTGCAGAACGTGCCGCGTTCGGTACGCGAGCAGGGCGACGAAGTGCTGTCGCTGGAACCGGAGTCAGGACAGGCCGACGGTGTTCATCTGCTGCTGATCCGCAAGGCCGGCTGAACCGGCGCCGCGCTTACAGTGCCCGGCGCATGATGATCGCGTCGACGTTGCCGTCGGTGCGCCGGTAGTAGCGCCGCCGCCGCCCTTTGACCGTAAACCCAGCCGCTTCGTACAGGGCGATCGCTGCGGCATTGTCGACTGCGACTTCCAGGACCATGGCGCTGGCTCCCGCCGCGCCGGCCCGGGCCGCTAGAGCGTGTCTGTCTTAGTTTGAAGCGTATCCTGCATTTCGGAAGTAGTTGGCGCATTCGTGCGGCGTGAAGGCGTCGAGGAGCTGACCGATGCGGTCGGCAACTTCATCTGTGGTGCGCGCATCGGCCTTTCTGAGCAA